>Ga0302320_10002201_pt1 | contig 46304 bp, 38 predicted proteins | sample Bog_T0_3_FD_202130 | JGI IMG/M metagenome (GOLD analysis project Ga0302320, IMG submission 202130) | Peat permafrost microbial communities from Stordalen Mire near Abisko, Sweden - Bog_T0_3 | ecosystem: Environmental > Terrestrial > Soil > Wetlands > Peat | place: Sweden: Abisko, Stordalen Mire...
CCCATCGCGCCGCCGTCGCCGCCCACGGCATCCTGCCCATCGACATGGTCGTGGTGAATCTCTACGCCTTCGAGCAGACAGCAGCCAAGCCGGGCGTGCATTTCGACGAGATCATCGAGAACATCGACATTGGCGGACCATCCATGATTCGGTCCGCAGCGAAGAATTTCCGCGATGTCGTTGTGGTGACTTCGCCAGCAGATTATGAAGCTATCGCCAACGAAATGGCGCAGAACGGCGGGGGCCTTTCTATCGAAACCAAGTGGCGCCTCGCGCAAAAAGCGTTCGCCACAACAGCAGCCTATGACTCCGGCATAGCGTCCATATTGGAGCATTTGCATCCCGCCGCAGTTTCAGCGCCGGCCGCTGGCTTCCCGGCTACGCTTAGGCTCTCATTCCAAAAGCTGGCCGATCTCCGCTACGGAGAAAATCCCCACCAAAAGGCGGCCATGTACACCGACGGCTCTTCCGCCGGAGTGGCCAATGCGCACCAGTTGCAGGGCAAAGAACTGTCCTACAACAACATCGTCGATCTGCAAGCCGCATGGGATCTCGCGCAAGAATTCGACGAAACCGCCTGCGCCATCATCAAGCACACCAACCCCTGCGGAGCCGCAATCGGCAAGACACTCAAGGAAGCGTATTTGAAAGCTCTCGAAACCGATCCCGTGTCGGCCTTCGGCGGAGTAATCGGAGTCAATCGCGAAGTGGACGAAGCCGCGGCCGAAGAAATGGCCAAACTATTCACTGAAGTCGTGGCTGCTCCCAGCTTCACCGAGGCAGCGAAAGCAAAGTTCGCCGCCAAGAAAAATCTCCGCCTCGTCGAGATCGCCAAACTGGAAGAAAAATGGGTACTGAAGAAAGTTTCCGGAGGATTGTTGGTGCAAGACTCCGACTTACGTTTGCTCACCGAATCCGACCTGAAAATCGTCACCAAGCGGCAACCCACTCCCGAAGAAAAGCGCGCGCTGCTGTTCGCCTGGAAAGTCTGCAAGCACGTCAAGTCGAACGCCATCCTCTACGCTCGCGACGGACAAACTGTAGGCGTCGGGGCAGGCCAAATGAGCCGCATCGACTCCGCTCGCATCGGCGCCGCGAAAGCCGTGCTCCCGATGGAAGGCACGGTAGCCGCGTCCGACGCTTTTTTTCCCTTCCCTGACGGAGTTGAGGAGATTGCCAAGGCCGGCGCAACCGCCATCATCCAGCCTGGGGGCTCGGTTCGCGATAACGAAGTGATCGAAGCCGCTAATCGCCTGAATCTGGCCATGATCCTCACCGGAGTGCGCCATTTCCGCCACTAACCGCCCATCGAGGACTCCGCAAGTCGCTGTACTTCCGGCTACATCTTAGCGGTCGCAGTGTATTCATCCTCATCGAATCTCGATGACATGGGTTTACAATACTCCAAGCACCCGGCAGACTTGCTGCGACATCTAAGCCACTACATCTTGTCCAAGACTCTAAGAAGCAACGCGAAGGTTTCGATGAAACGAATTCATTCCATGTTTTTTGCGCTGTTTCTGAGCGCCCAAGTGTTCGCTCTGCAAACGTCGGCTCCCGCGCCTGCAACTCCGGTGCAAAGTACGACGGACACCAAGGCCCCCCCCCCGCACAAAGCCGACAAAGCCGCGTCGTACTACCACTACGCGCTCGCTCACATGTACGAAGAGCAAGTGACCGTTTACGGGCGCAGCGACTTGGCCACGAAGGCCATCGAGGAATTCCGGCTCGCCATCGATGCCGATCCGTCCTCCGAATTCTTGACCTCCGGCCTGGCCGAACTCTATGCCAAGACTGGACGCATCCGCGACGCCGTGGTCGAAGCCCAGGACATCATCAAGCGGGATCCGAATAATCTAGAAGCCCACAAACTGCTGGCCCACATCTACCTGAAATCATTGGGAGACGTGCAGTCCGGGGGAACTTCAGAGTCTGATAACGTTCTCAACCTCGCCATCGAGCAATATCAGGAAATTATCAAGCTCGAACCCGACAACGTCGACGATCACCTTCTTCTCGGCCGGCTCTACCGGCTGAACAACGACCTCCAGAAAGCCGAGGGAGAGTTCAAAACCGCTGTCAAGCTGCAACCCGATTCCGAAGAAGCCGTCACGACTCTAGCTCTGCTGTATAGCGAAGAAGGCGACACCACGCGCGCTCTGCAAACTCTCAGCGCCGTACCCGATGCAGCGAAGTCTGCCAAACTCTACGCCACGCTCGGCTACACCTACGAGCAACAAAAGCAATACAAAGAAGCCATCAACGCCTATCGGAAAGCCACCGAACTCGATCACGACAACCTTGACGCGATCCGCGGCTTGGCCGAGAACTTAATGAACGACGGGCAGACCGAAGCCGCGTTGGAAGAGTACAAAATCATCGCCGACGCCAATCCTGAGGACGCGCAAACTTATGTCCGCCTGGCAGAGATCTATCGCCGCGAAGGCAAGTTCGACCTCGCCCTCGAAAATCTCAAGAAGGCCGAAGGCATGGTGCAGGACTCGATGGAAGTCCCATACAACATCGCCGCCGTCTATCAGGCGCAAGGCCGTTACGAAGACGCGATCCCGGTACTGCAGGACTTGATCAAGAAAACCGATAAGGCGGAAGGAACTTATAGCCAGGGTGAAGAGAACAATCGCGCCGTGTTCCTGGAGCGCCTCGGCACCGTCTATCGCGACAATCAACAAACGCCGCAAGCCATCGAAACTTTCCGCAAAATGCTGACGCTCGGCGACGACAATGCCGAACGTGGCTACCAGCAGCTCATTGACACCTACCGCGAAGCCAAGCAATGGGGGCAAGCCACGGAAGTGGCCAAAGAAGCCACGGTAAAGCTGCCCAACAACCGCGGTCTGAAAATGGTTTATGCCGCGCAGTTGGCCGATATGGGACAGGCCGATCAAGGCATCGATCAAGTAAAAGCTCTTTTGAAAGGCACACCCGACGACCGCGAAGTCTACATCAGCCTCGCCCAGATGTATACGCGTCTCAAGCGCTGGCCGGAAGCGGAAGACGCTCTCAACCATGCCGCAGATTTGTCGCCCAAGCCGGAGGACAAGGAGTACATCGAGTTCCTGCGCGGATCGACTTACGAGCGCCAGAAGAAATACGATGAAGCCGAGGCGTCCTTTCGCAAAGTGATCGCCGCCGATCCGCAAAACACCGTCGCGCTGAACTATCTCGGATATATGCTTGCCGATCGCGGAGTAAAGCTGGATGAAGCGTTAACTCTCATTAAGAAAGCCGTTGAGCTTGATCCTGCTAACGGCGCATTCCTCGACTCCCTGGGATGGGCCTACTTCAAGCTGGGTAAGTATGAACTGGCGGAAGACAATCTCACCAAAGCTTCGCAGCGCATGGGCTCCGATCCAACTGTGCAGGAGCATCTCGGCGACCTCTACCAAAAAACTGGACGCCTCAAGTTAGCTGTCGTTCATTGGGAGCGGTCCGTCGAAGAGTGGAACAAGACCATCGGTCCTGAGGTCGATACGGACGATCTGGCGCAAGTGCAAAAGAAGCTGGAGTCCGCAAAGGTCAAGCTGGCCAAAGAAGAACCGCAGAAGTAGCGTGTTCGCAAGGTCGTCAGACCACGCGTCGGAAGAAACTCGCTCTTTGCTACACTCCATCCATGCTCGCCGACTATGCCGTCAGAGTTGAGGATTCGCGTGGCAGACGCTACCCCCAACCTCCGCATCCGTATCGCAATGCCTTCCAGCGTGATCGCGACCGCATCGTCCACGCTCGCGCGTTCCGCCGTCTGGAAGCCAAGACCCAGGTTTTTACCCGCCGTTACTCCGACCACTTTCGCAATCGGCTCACCCACACCCTGGAAGTCTCGCAAATAGCCCGCACCATAGGCGCACAACTCGGACTCAACGTAGATCTCGTAGAAGCGCTCGCCTTAGTCCACGACATCGGTCACCCTCCGTTTGGACACGCTGGAGAAAAAGCTCTGAATGTCGAGATGCAAAAGCATGGCCTATTTTTCGACCATAATTTGCACGCACTCCGTATCGTCGAAGACTTCGAGATGCGCTACGCCGCCTTTCGCGGATTAAACCTCACGTTTGAAGTGCGAGAGGGGATCATCAAACACTCGCGCCGATACGATCCCACCGAATTCCCTCAGCTAGCCGGATATCTCCTCGATCAAAATCCGCCGCTGGAAGCTCAACTCATCGACATCGCAGACGAGCTCGCCTACATCACCGCCGACCTGGACGATGGCTATGAAGCTCACTTGCTGTCATTCGATCAAATAGTTGCGAGCGTGCCCGTCTTCAGCAAGCTTTTTGCGGAAGTCGAAAAGCTCTACCCCAACGCGGAAGAAAAATTGCAATTCAACGAGGTTCTACGGCGCTTGCTCGATCGCTTCGCCGGCGATCTCATCCGCACGACCCGGCACGCGCTTGAAAGCTCGGACGTGCACAGCCTGGACGACATCCGCCGTGGCCCCGGTCTGCTCCCTCAACTTAGCCCTGAAGTAGACACAGAACGCAGCGCCCTGAAGGAGTTCCTCCACCAAAACGTTTATTTCAGCGAAACCTTAGCCATCGAAAAAGTGGAAGCTGAGCGGGTCATTGGCGAACTCTTCGCGCTCTTTATGGCGAGCCCCCAACTGCTGCCTGCCTCGTACCAGGAAAAATCTCACGAGGAGCCGCTGCCGCGCATCATCTGCGACTACATCGCCGGCATGACCGACCATTACATTTTCCAGCAGCACGATCGCCACGTCGGGGAACGCTTACCTGCTGGTGCGCGCCCCAGCGTCTAGAATTTCCCGATAAGGCAGCATTTTATACTCACCTTGATCGCCGATCCCTGATCGCAAGTAATTCATACAAGGATACTTACGCATCCCTAAGGTTTGGCATCCAACTTGTACTACAGCATACCGATATAGAAGTCGGCAGTACGGCATGTTGCGCCTCGAAACCTCGGGCCAATGGGATTTACAATAGGCGCAAGCCCGAGTTTCGAGAGACCCTAAAATTCGTTTCGGAGGAAGGCACGATATGAACAAACCTTTTCTGCTTCAAGTGGCATTGGGCGCGGCACTGGTGATCCCAGCTTTCGCGCAAGATACAACGCCCGCGACAACCCAGCCCGCAACCTCTCAGGCTTCGAGCGCAAGTTCGACGACGGCCCCGACCACGACAACACCCGCTTCCGACCAAAGCACTGTCGGTGCCAGCGGCAAGCAACCCCTACAAGCCGAAACACACGAAGGGTTCTGGGGCAAGGTGAACCCTTTTGCTCGAAAGAAGTATGTGCAGCGCCAGACCGGCCCCATTCGCGATCGCATCAACGAACTGGATGAACTCACGGCGGACAACAGCAAGGCCATCAAAGACGTCGACGCGCGCGCCCAGCAAGGCATTCAAATAGCCTCCGCCAAAGCGGACGAAGCCAATCAGCATGCGCTGGACGCCGGCAACCGGGCGCAAGCCGCGCAACAGACTGCCACCCAGGCCAGCACGCGTCTGACCAGCGTCGAACAAGTCGTAGGTAATATCGATCAGTACAAGCCCTCGGCGCAAACCGAAATTCGCTTCCGCCCAGGTCAGAGCGCACTCAGTGCGAATGCCAAGACTGCGCTGGACGAGATGGCCACTCCTCTAAAGGATCAGCACGGATACATCGTCGAAGTGCAGGGATTCTCCTCCGGCAAGGGTCAGGCCGCCATTGCGACTTCACAGAAGATGGCGGACTCTGTTGTCCGCTATCTCGTACTCAATCATGAAATCCCGGTCTATCGGATTTTCGTGGTCGGCATGGGCAACGCGCCTTCGCCGAACAGCACCGATGACTCGGCCAAAGCCAAGCGCACAAGTGGTGGCCGCGTCGAGATCAGCTTGATGAAAAACGATCTCGAACAGCTCTCCAGTTCCTCTATGCCCGGCGACAATATGCAAAAGTAAATGGACGACAATCTGGAACGCAGCGCCGGAGTCAACTCCGGCGCTTTTTTATTGCCGGAAGAAACACACCTTCGCAAGATCAATCCCACCGATCTTCGATACAATCCTTATTCGCGAACTCATGTCCACCGGAAACGCTAAAGTCGCAGGCATCGCCTCCAAGCCAAGGAAACCGGAGGTCGGCGGAATCTTGCCCGGTCTGCTGGAATGGCTCTCGAGAAACGGCTATTCCGTAGTTGTCGATCCGGAGACCGCGCCCTACGCGCCGGGCTGCGAAGTCCTTTCCCGCGATCAAATGGGCCAGCGTGACCTCCGCTTTGTCATCGTGCTGGGCGGAGACGGGACTCTGCTCTCAGCAGGACGCGCCGTCGCCAAAGCAGGCATACCCCTGCTAGGAATCAACCTCGGCTCTCTCGGATTCCTCACCGAAGTGATCCTCGAAGACCTTTACCCCGCTCTCGATGCCATGGAGCGCAACGGCTGCGAAGTACACATGCGTTCCATGCTTGAGTGCGAAGTCATGCGACAGGGCGAAACCGTCTTCCGCCATGACGCTCTTAACGACATAGTTCTAGGTAAAGGCACCATCGCCCGCCTCAACCATTGTGACGTCTATATCGATCAGGTATTCGTTTCCAGTTACCAGGCCGACAGCCTGATCGTGTCCACGCCCACCGGATCGACCGCATATTCTCTGGCCGCCGGCGGACCGATTCTCATGCCCGAAGTCGAAGCTTTCGTGATCACCCCAGTCTCCGCCCACTCTTTAACTCATCGGCCTCTGGTCGTGCAAGACACTTCAGAAATCGAAATCGTCGCCAAGACCGACGACGAAGCCTATTTGAGCATCGACGGACAGATCGGCATCCCCGCACTGGATGGCGACATCATCCGCTGCCGCAAATCGAAAGACATGGTGCGCCTGCTGCACTTCAAGGGCAGTTTCTTCGATGTCCTGCGCACCAAATTAAAGTGGGGACAGCGTTGATTCCCAAAAATCTCGCTAGACATTTCTTGCTTTGGCTGGCATGGCTTCCCTGCTTATGGGCGCAATCTAAAACTGCAGCGGATCTGATTGTCACCAACGCTAGAATCTGGACGGTGGATCCCGCGTTGCCCACCGCCCAGGCAGTTGCCATTATTGGCGACAGAATCGTCGCCGTCGGATCGAGCGCTGAAATCGACGCCTGGCGCGGAAGCCAGACCCACGTCATAGACGCCAGCGGCAAGCGTCTCGTGCCTGGATTCAACGACGCCCACGTGCACTTCGTCGACGGTGGCGAACAACTCGACAGCGTCCAACTCACCGACGCCACCAGTTCAGATGAATTCGTCCGCCGCATAGCCGCCTTCGCCCGCGCTTTGCCCAATGGCGATTGGATCAAAGAAGGCGATTGGGATGAGACTAAGTGGATTCCGGCGCAACTTCCCACTCGCCAAATGATCGATGCGGTCACTCCCGACAATCCCGTCTTCGTCTATCGCTACGACGGCCACATGGCCCTCGCCAACTCGATCGCGCTAAAGCTGGCGGGAATTACGGCACAAACGCCCGATCCTCCCGGCGGAGTGATCGTGCGCGACGCGCAAGGCAATCCAACCGGCGCGTTGAAAGACGCAGCCGTCAACTTCGTGGAGAAGATCATTCCACCGCTCTCCCATGAACAACGGTTGCACGCCGCTCGACGCGCCCTGGCCTATGCGGCGTCCCTCGGCGTTACCAGCGTGCAGCATATGAATCCCAACCGCGCCGACATTGCGGTTTACTCCGAACTGGATGACCTTGGCGAACTCACCACACGAATCTACGCCGCGCCGCTGATCGATGAGGTAGACGATCAAGTGAAAATTGGCTTCCGGCGTGCCTTTGGCGACTCGTTCCTTCGTATCGGGGCGGTCAAAGCCTACGCCGACGGCTCGCTCGGGTCGCGCACAGCATATTTCTTCGACCCCTACACCGACGAACCAGGAAATCGCGGACTGCTCTCCGAACTCATGCAACCGCTCTCATTGATGCGCGAACGCATGATGAAAGCCGACGCCGCAGGGTTGCAAGTCTGCACTCACGCCATCGGTGATCGGGGAATCTCCATGATTCTCGATCTCTATCAAGAAATCGTGCAAGCGCACGGCTCCGCCGATCGCCGTCTCCGCATTGAGCACGCGCAGCACATGGCCGCCAAAGACTTCGACCGCTTCGCCCAATTGCATGTCATCGCGTCCGTGCAGCCCTATCAGGCCATCGACGATGGACGCTGGGCCGAGGCGCGCATCGGCCATGATCGCGCCAGCCGCACCTATGCCTTCCGCACCTTCCTCAATCATGGCGTCCACTTGGCTTTCGGGACCGACTGGGATGTCGCGCCCCTAAATCCGCTGCTCGGAATCGACGCAGCCGTCACCCGCGCCACCCTCGATGGGAAGAATCCCGCGGGATGGTTTCCCGAACAGAAGCTCACCGTCGCCGAAGCCGTCGAAGCTTACACCATGGGCTCAGCCTATGCCGAGTTTCAGGAGAAAGAAAAAGGCTCAATCACTCGGGGCAAATTGGCCGACATGGTTTTGCTAAGCGACGATATTTTCTCCATCGTGCCAGAAAAGATTCGCGATGTGAAAGTTGCCGAGACTATCGTCGGCGGCAAAGTAGTTTGGGACGCATCCGCCAAGCATTAGTTACGAAAGCGTAGCGGCGAAAATCCCGCGAGATCGCAGGCAGGTGTTTCTCCCATTAACAATTCGGCCATGATGCGAGCGGTCGCAGGTGTGAGCAAAATGCCGTCACGAAAATGCCCGGTTGCGAAGTAACATCCTGGAGTCCACGATTCCCCCAGAACCGGCAAGCCGTCCGGCGCGGCAGGGCGCAGGCCGGCCCAGGCATCGTGAATTCTCGCGCTTGCCAATGAAGGAACCAGCTTAATCGCCGCCTCATGCAGCCGACGGATGACATCCGCATCGGTTCGCTTATCGAACCCGGCCTCCTCCACCGTCGCCCCAATGAGAATTCTCCCATCGCTGCGCGGTACTAAATAAACATCGGGCGCGCGGACCACGTGCTGCAATCGCGGACCTCCAACCAGGCAGAGCACCTGTCCCTTCACTGGCCGAATGGGAATCGCTTGTGGCGCCAGTAAACCGGCCCAAGCTCCCGCACAGTTCACCACAATCGGCGCAGTGTAGGCACTCTTGTCGGTTCGCACCCCGGCCACTCGCCCTAGATCAATCATCATTTCGACCACTGCTGTCCCGCTACGGAGATCGATTCCGCGATGGCGCGCCGCTTGCAAGAGCGCTGAAATAAGGCCGCGAGGATCGACACTGCTTTCACGCAGGAAGGTGGGAGTCCCGCTATAAGAACTCAACTCCGGCTCGATCTCTAATAGCTTTTCGGAAGATAGTCCAATGCCATAAATCCGGTGCGAATCGCCGTCAGAAGCCCTCAGCAGGATCGTCCCCAGCTCGCGCAAATCGCAATCGACCCCCGATTCATCCCGGAGTTCATGCACGAATTCGGGATACATCTTAGCGCTCAGCGCCGCCAACCTGCGAACCGGTGGCAAGACTTCCGAGTCTGCCAACATCCCCGCAGCCGCATACGAGCTTTCGCGCCCGGGCTCGCCGCGTTCGATGATCAGCACGCGAAGGCCGCGCTTAGTCAGCTCGCGCGCCAGCGATAGTCCAATAACACCAGCCCCGATAATGATCGCGTCCCAAGTCTCCATCGCGTAACCTCTAGAGCTTGGTCAGGAAATCGACGATCTCGGGCTGGCCCCAATCCACCGCGCCAATAAATTTGCCGCGCACGATGCCATTGCGATCGATGATGTAAGTTTCTGGAAACTTGAAGGTGCCGAACAAATTGCTGGACTTCTGATCGCCATCGCGAACCGTTATGAGCGTCACATTGTGATCCTTCAAGAATTGCCGATAAGCGCCTTCGTCGGCATCCACGCTCACCGCGACCACCGTGACTCCCTTGTCTTTGAGGCGCTGCTGCATCTGTAGCATTGACGGCAACTCTTCAATGCACGGTGGACACCACGTCGCCCAAAAATTCAAGACAACAATTTGCCCTCGAAACTGGCTCAAGGTCACGCTGCGGTCGGCATTCGTGACAGTAAAATCGGGCGCGGCGGTACCGATACGAGGAGGCCTAGAACCGCTATAGCAAGCGGTTAAAGCGCCAAGCAATAAAATGGCAAGAAAACGGCGTTGGGGCACACCCATATAATAACGAAAGTCATGATTGCAGCATCCACGGCGAAGCCACAGATCGAAGTTTCCATAGTCGTGCCCGCCCGCAACGAAGAAGCTTGCCTGGCGCGCTGTCTGAAGTCTCTGGCCATGCAGGCTGGCGTCACATTCGAGATCATCGTCGTGGACGATGGCTCAACCGATCACACTCGCGACATTGCGCGCTCGTTTCCCGGCGTTAGAGTGATCGAGCCCGGCCCGTTACCTCCCGGCTGGAGCGGTAAGAATAACGCCGTAGCGGCAGGCGCATCCGCCGCACAGGGAGAGTGGCTGCTCGTCACCGATGCAGACACCCAACATCTCCCCGGTTCTCTCCGCCGCAGCCTCGACGAAGCTCATCGTAAGCACGCCTCCATGCTTTCGTACTCGCCGGAGCAGGAAGTTCGCGGCTTCTGGGAAAACGCCGTGATGCCAGTGATCTTTGCCGAGCTTGCCGTCAGCTTTAAACCGTCGGAAGTCAGCGATCCCGACTCACCCGCAGCCGCCGCCAACGGACAATACATTTTGATTAGCCGCGAAGCTTACGATGCGATCGGAGGCCACGCCGCCGTCGCCTCCAGCCTGCTCGAGGATGTCGCACTGGCCAGCGCAGTCAAGCAATCGGGCCGGAGGATTTTCTTTCGCTTCGGCGGCGATGCCGTACGCACAAGAATGTATCGTTCCTTCGAACAGCTCCGCGAAGGCTGGACCAAGAATCTCGCGCTACTCTTCCCAAATGCTGTCACCTTAGCCGCCAAGAGACTCGCTGAGTTCGCCGCCATCATGGTCAGCGCTGTTGTCCTCGCCGTAAGCTTGACCAGATCGCGATTAGAAGCGCTTTTCGCGGCTTCCGTCTTAGTCATACTGCTAGGTTTTCTTTTTATTAGAATCCGCAAAGCGCATTTTTCGTGGCGCGCAAACTTCCTGTCGCCTTTAGGATTGCCAATCTTTTCGTATCTCCTGCTGCGCTCCCGCATCTCTTATAAAGCAGGCACAGTAAGGTGGAAGGGCCGGACATACGGTGGCAGCGAAATTCCTCCGAAATCTCCAACCGGGTCGCAATCCATAAAATCATCCGAGCAGACTTGCTCCATATAAAACTTCGATGGTCTATTTAACCCGCAAAACCGAGTTCGCCGCATCGCACTACTATCACAACCCCGCGTGGTCTGCCGAGGAGAACCAGCGCACCTTCGGCAAGTGTGCCAACCTGAACGGCCACGGCCACAACTACACACTGGAAGTGACCGTCAAAGGCGAGGTCGATTCGGTCACCGGATTCGTCGTGGACCTCAAAGAACTGAAGCAAACCATGCAGGATGAGGTTTTGGAAGCAATGGATCACCGCTTCCTGAACAAAGAAGTGCCAGAATTTCTAACCCAAATTCCGACGACAGAAAATCTCGCGATCGCAATCTGGCAGCGTCTCGAACCCGGCTTCCGCACTGCCCGATTGCATCGTGTACGCGTCTACGAGACTCCCGATCTTTTCGTCGATTTCTACGGAGAAGCGTGAAAGCTTACCTGACCCGGCGCTATATGTTTTCCGCTTCGCATCGTTTGCACAGCGATCGTCTCTCGCACAAGGAGAATGCGGAAACATTCGGCAAATGCAATAACCCGTATGGTCACGGTCACAATTATTTTCTCGAGGTCACGGTCAGTGGGGCGGTCGATTCGACCACGGGGATGATCTGCCATCTCGTCGATGTGGACAATTGCGTCCACAAAGTGCTCGAGCGATTTGATCACCAGAACCTGAACGCGTTGCCCGAATTCGTCAGCAATGTGCCGAGTACGGAGAATGTGTGCATCCTGATTTATGAGGTTTTGCAGCGCCAATTTCACGCCGCTCACCTCGAAAAAGTTCGCATCGAAGAAACCATGATGAATTCGTTCGAATATGCAGGCGACGCAGAACTCAAACACTAGCGCGCGAAAGGTTCAACAAACTATGGCCTCATCCGTGGAAACCACCAGCCTGACCGGCGCAAGCTTCGAGGATTTAGTCCGAGAAATAATCGTTCGCCTGGGCGAAAACCCTCAGCGCGAAGGACTGGCCAACACGCCAGGCCGCGTGCATCGTGCCTACGAACACCTCACCAAGGGCTATTGCGAAGATCCCGACGCCATGCTGAAGAAAGCTCTCTTTACTGTCAATTACGACGAGATGGTGATCGTGAAAGATGTCGAAATGTTCAGCCTCTGCGAACACCATATGCTGCCATTCTTCGGCCGCGTCCATGTCGCCTACATTCCGAACGGAAAAGTAATCGGTCTCAGTAAGATTCCGCGCCTAGTAGAAATCTTCTCGCGACGTCTGCAGATCCAAGAGCGCCTGACCACCCAGGTCGCCGAAACGATTCAGAACGCGATTCAGCCCCAGGGAGTCGGGGTCGTCATCGAGGCCCGCCACCTTTGCATGATGATGCGGGGCGTAGAGAAGCAGCACTCGGCCACGGTTACTTCGTCAATGCTGGGGTGCTTCCGCGATGAACAGGAAACGCGCGCCGAGTTCCTGTCCCTAATCCGCAACCGAGAAACTGGAATCTAGCTGGGACAAACCTAGCCGAGATATCAGTGCGGCAAATAGCCGGCTTCGCCCGGCAGTTTCCCGCCGATCTTCAATACTTTCACTTGATCGGTGACGGAACGCACCTCGACCATCCCGATCGCCCCGGGATTGGACTGTACCGCACGCAGCAGGTCGGCGTCAGAATCGACCAGCAGAATCGAGTCGGAGTGCGCCGCAATGTGAGCCTTCAAATCGTCAGCTGACATTTTGTTCAAATGCTGCAAGGTTTGCAACTCAGAAGTCGAATCGCGATGCAGAACAATCGTGATTGGCTTGCCGTTTTGCCAAGTTGGCATCTCGGCGCGAAAAATCGCCGCCAGTTGCCCAGGCGTCAGAGAATCCACAGCGTTGCTTTTCTCCACGACCACCGCCAGATGATGCGCAAAACATGGCGCTAACGACAAGGACACGAAGCAGCACAGCACAGCGAACTTTCGCACAGTCATATGTTCGACCTCCATTCAAGCACCGGGGTTCGGCGCAATACTCAAACTAAGCTACCAATCCACGCCTCAGCCCATGTCAAGAACTTGTCGGGAGGATAATCGAAGGTAACGTCAAGGTGGTTACTGTATCGGAGCGATTTCGCGCCCCATCTTAACCGAGTGCCGGTCCGGTCGCTGGGTGACGAGAATGCCGGCCAGCACCATACCGATGCCCACCGCCTGTGAGAAGTGAATGGCCTCGCCCAACGCTGCAGCGGCAATCAGAATTGAAAATACCGGTTCCAGACAGCTAACGACAATCGCCCGTGTCGGTTCCAAATGCTGCAGTCCCGCAAAGTAAAAAGAAAATGGCCCGAGCATCGAAACGATTGCGAATACCAACAGAAAGAGCCACTGCCCGGAAGAGTAATGCGCACTGACAATCTTGCCCGGCGGATTCACAAATATCCAAAACATCGACGCACTGAGGGTCGCATACAGCAGTACCGTCCAGCGATCGATACGTTCCACTAAGTCGTAACCGGCAATGTTATAAAACGCGTACGAAAATGCAGCCAACAACGCGGCTACCACTCCGATCTTATCCAGATCGATGTGGCGTCCGCTGAAGAGTCCGATCACCATCGCAATGCCGAGGATTGCCAGCGCCACAGCAATCACACGCTGAGCCGTAAATTTCTGAGCCCCGCTCGCCACGGCATACAGCAAAACCCAGATCGGCGCCGTGTACTGGACGATAATCGCCGTCGCTACGTTAGTCCGCTGAATGGCCAAGTAGTAAAGGTAGTTCGAGGCCGCGACTCCCAGCAGGCCGAGCAGCGCGATCTTCCATACCTCTCGCCAGGGCAACCGCAACGAAGCTAATCCACGCTTCCACGCGAGGGCGACAAAGAATATAAGAAATGAAAACGTCGTCCGGCACTGCGAAAGAATCAGCGGATCGATCGGCCGAAGCACCTGTGCAGACCCTAGCACCCTGCCCGTGAAGGCCGCCCGCCCCAGGGTCGCCGCGACACCCCACAGCGCCGCCGCACACGCGATATAAAGATAGCCCCGGTAGGGTCTCCTCCGGAAAGGTTTCAAGCGTACTCGATGGTGTAAGTGATATCCGCAGTCTTGCGCAGCATAGCCGCCACGGAGCAATACTTCTCTTCCGAGAGTCGCACCGCGTCTTCCATCGCCTTCGCAGAGACTTTCCCCGTCACTCGATAGACCAGCCGAATCGCGGTGTAGACCGTCGGCGGCGTGGCGGCACGGTCGCCCTCCGCAAATACTTCGAGACTGGTGAACGGCTCGCGCTTCTTTTTCAAAATGCTCACCACATCGTAGGCCGTACATCCGCACAGGCCTATGAGCACCAACTCCATGGGACTGCTGCCCGCCTTGCTGTCTCCGTCAATCACAAGCGAGTGGTCGCTTGTGGCTACCCCCTCGTACACTTGCGCCACCTTCCAAGTTGTTCTCGCCGTGATCATGATCGCTCTCTTACTCAACGCCGATTGTCCGTCTGCGGCTCAGGATGAATTAACACTCGAAATATTTCCGGAGACTCCTGCTTGAACCTGGTCTCCAACTCGGTAGACAGCTCGTGCACTCGCGACAATGACAGTTCGTCCGGAAATGTGCAATGGCAGGAGGCATATAGCCGGCCGCGAATGCGCTTGATTTCGACATCGTGAACGTCCACGATCTCGGACAATTCACTCGCCGCCTTCTTCAAACCGCGCTCCAGCGCGGCATCCCGAACAATTTCGTCGCTGGTCTCAATGGTAGAAGGTTCGCTCTCGATGTGGGTCAGGATAGAGGAAATCTCCGGCACATCCCGGCAAATTTCCGACTCCAGTAATGTCACCCGATCGTGGGCCTGCTTGAGGCTGAGCCGTTCGTCCAACTCGAGATGCTGTTCTACATGCAGCCTTCCATTGAGATCCTGCACGCTGACGTCGTGAACATTGAAATTGTTGCGCGTGGCCACCGCCCGCACTCGGTCAAAGACATTCTCCGAAAATGCCGCTCGTGGGACAGAATGTACAATCACGTCGGCATGAGGCAAGAGTTTCTGCACCTCGGCGGTGACTGCCCCTGCTACCTGCTCCGAACGCTGAAATGTAACGTTTCGCGCCAGCCCGATCGACAGATCTGCGAAATATCTATTGCCCGCCCGACGGATGCGCACCCGATCCACTTCGAGCAGTCCATCTACCTTGGAGACGGACGCAATGATCTTATTGCGAATTCCCTTCGGCGCGGAATCCAGCAGTGCATCGATCGTCCGCCGCCCCAGCCGTCCGCTCACGTAAATCACGACGCCGGCGACGAAAAGCGCAGCCACCGGGTCGGCACTGGCCAGCGCCGAAACGTGATACGCGCGGCCGAGGAACACAAGCAGCAACCCAACCATCACAACGCCGCTCGAAAAGACGTCGGTGGAAAAATGCAGCGCGTCGGCCTCTAACGCCTGGCTTTCGTATTTCACTGCGATACGGCTGAGCGCTCTCGATCGCCAAAGATCGACGCCCATGGACACAAACAAAACCACAAACGCGGCCGCACTAGGCTCGATTTCGACCTCGTGGAAGAACAAACGCTTCACGGCTTCGCGCACGATCCATAGGCAGGTCAAAAACAACAATCCGGTCTGCACGAAGGCGGAGATATTCTCGACTTTGCCATGGCCATACTGATGATCCGCGTCGGCCGGCCTGTCCGATACCCGTACTGACAGCAGCGTGATAATGGCCCCTATCAAATCCAACGCGGAGTGCGCCGCTTCCGAAAGAATTCCCAAACTGCCCGTACTCACGCCGACGAATACCTTCAGCAGAGTCATGGCGGCGGCGGCCAGCACTGAGTTGCCGGCGACCGCCCGCTTCTCCGTGCGCATGGAATCCAAATGGGACATCACCGCCTGAGCCATGCCTGCATTATCGCTGGACTCGAGCTTGCCGCCAAGTTCGTTTCGAACCGTACGCGAAGTTTCAGCCCATCCTTCAAAACGACAACTACCCTTCCGGAACGCGGAGGCTCCGTCTGTGCTACGATTTTCCCTGCAATATTCGACTATCTTTCTGGAGGAATCAGTTCTATGAACCAACGTGCGTTGGTATGTCTTTTGCTCGCAGGAATGGCTTGGGGACAATCAGCCGGAGCCCCGCCTACACTAGCCCAGCGTCCCGCCGGAGCAACCACCACGGCGACCACTGCGGAGGCTTCCGCCCTTCCACCCGACGCCCCAGTGATCACGATCACCGGCGTTTGCGATTCGTCGAAGCAGGGTTCGGATTGCAAAACCGTCATCACCCGGGCCGACTTTGAAAAGCTGGTCGCCACCATCGCCCCGAAACTGCCTCCCATGGCGCGCCGTCAATTTGCTGACCGTTACGCCAAGGCGCTGGTTACCGCCAGCGCCGCCGAGAAAGCCGGTCTCGCACAAGGCCCGAAGTACGATGAAATGATGCGAGTCCAGCGCTTAACCGTGCTTGGCCAGCTCATGAACCAGGACATTCAGGAAAAAGCCTCCCAGATTTCCGACAAAGACATAGAGGACTATTACAACAACAACAAGGCCGCATTCGAAGAAGTTGGCTTGCAGAAAATATTCATTCCCAAGGCCAAACAGGAAGAACCCGACAAGAATGAAAAGCCGCTGGATAAGATGACCCAAGCCGAGCAAGACAAGAAGCAGGCGGAGGACGACAAGAAACAAAAAGAATCGGAAGCAGCCATGAAAACCGTGGCCGACAGCATTCTGAAGAAAGCCAACGCCGGCGGGGACTTCGCGAAGCTGCAACAGGAAGCCTATGACGCGGCGGGGATTAAGGCGAAACCTCCGGCGCAAAATGCTGACAAGATCCGTCGCACTTCCCTGCCGCCAAACCAGGCTGAGGACATCATGAAGCTAAAGTCCGGAGAAGTTTCGCCTCTGTTCACGGAGCAGAGTGGCTACTTCATCTACAAGATGGGCGACCGCGACACGGTTGCTCTGGACAAAGTCAAAGAGGAAATCCGTGGAACCTTGCGCTCGCAGAAGATGAAGGACCTGACACAACAGGCCCAGGCATCTGCGACCACGACGCTGGATCCGAACTACTTTGCACCACCTGCCGGCGGGCCGGGAGCGCAAGGACCGCCACCGCCCCCTGGCATGATGAAAATGCCCATGAAGCCGGCAACGACTCAACCGGCAACTAGCCCAACCAAGTAATGGCCACGGCCGCTCCGACCATCGTCATCACCGGAATTTCCGGAAACTTGGGACTTCGCCTGCTACCGCAGTTGGCGGAGTTCCAGGTGGTCGGCGTTGACTTGCATGCTCCGAAAAATGGGTTCCCTTCGGAAAACAAAGTTCGTTTCATCGCAATGGACCTGGCCGAAGAGGAATCCTGCCGCGAGCTTTTTCTGCTCTTCAAGCAATATCGCCCCGCTGCCGTAATCCATCTCGCCTTCGTGCTCGATCCGCTTCGTATCGGGATTCTCGACGTCGAACGCATGTGGCAGATCAACGTCGCTGGAACCGCCCGCGTGATGGAAGCGATAGCGGAAACCAATCGCCTCGACCCAGTCATCCAGAAATTTGTTGCCCTCAGCAGCGTGGCCGCTTATGGACCGAATCTGGCGCAGCCCGCAACCGAGAGCGCGCCTTTATCGGCGCATACACTCCCCTACGCAATCCACAAGATGGAAGCGGACAAAGTCGTGCAGCAGCGCGCGCCCGGCCTATCCGGATGCAGCGTCTACGTCTTGCGTCCACACATTTTTGCCGGGGCAACGATGGACAACTACATGGTCGGAGCCTTTCGCGGCACGCCCAACGGCAAAAGCCCCCGCGCCACAAAGATGCGCACCGAGGGCAAGCGCTTACCGTGCATGTTGCCCTACGGCCAGCGCTACCTCGATAACAAAATTCAATTCGTCCACGTCGACGACGTAGCACGGCTCATCGCGCACATTGCAAGCAAGGCCGATCCGGCATCGCAACGTTTAACCATCATGAACGTGTCTGGGCGGGGCGAGCCCCTTACCTTCGCGCGCTGCGTCGAAATGGCTGGAGCGAAGCTTATTCGAGTTCCCGGCCAATGGGGCGAGCGCCTCGTGCTCCAGTTGTTGTGGAAGTTTGGGATCTCAGCTATACCGCCCGAAGCCACGCCCTACATGACCGGCGAATACATCATGAACACAGATCGTCTGAAAGAATTTCTTGGCGCGGACTATGAGACAGTCATCCAGTACAAGATCGCCGATGCTTTCGCCGACTGCTTCGCCACGCCCTCGTAGACTCGACTACTTGGTTCCGCAATACAATCCCGCGATGCCAAACGTATAAGGCGTCCAACCAGCAGAAGAAAATCCGGCGTTACGCATGCGTTCGATCATTTCATCAGGCTGCGGGAAACGCTCCACCGACGCCGGAAGATAAGCATATGGCCCTTTCACACCGCTAAGCATTGTCCCGATCTTCGGCAAGACATACTTGAAGTAAACGCGATACAGCGCCCCCATAAGCCCGTCCGGTTCACTGAAATCGAGGATGCCGCACTGCCCACCTGGCTTAAGCACTCGCAGAATTTCCCGCAGCCCCGCATCGTAGTCCGCGAGATTGCGGAATCCGAAAGCCGTTGTCACTAGATCAAAGCTTCCATTCGCGAAAGGCAAATGCAGCGCGTCTGCCTCCACCCATCGCAAGTTCGTTCCCACCGATTTCTCTCGCGCGCGAGTCAGCATGGCATGCGCAAAATCCGCTCCGACCAGCTTTAACTTTGAGTTCGCGCGCCTGCGCAGGGCAAATGTCATGTCGCCGGTTCCGCAACACAAATCGAGCACCGTCGCATCTGGCCGCCGCAAAATGGCAGAGAATATCAGCGCCGTCCGATTCCACCACAGACGATCGATATTCATCGACAGCACGTGGTTCAGCAGATCGTAGCGCGGCGCGATCGAAGTAAACATCTCCCGTACCGCGCGCGCCGCGGACTCAATGTCGCGAGCCCCTTCCGGCGCTGCTCCAATCACCGCAATTTTTGTGGATTCACTCACGGACTCAACTCTTCCTGCTCGTCGCCGATATCTCACGGATAAATCGCACAGCATTCACCACCGCTAGCTCAGGAACATCCTTCACAATCGCCACTCTGCCGACTTTCGTGGGCAGAACAAAATGAAGCACACCTTGAATCGTCTTTTTGTCCGACTGCAAGAGACGCAACACAGCTCGATCGCTCGCCGTAACCGCAGGCAGCGGCCCGAGACTTATGACGGCATCGTATATCCGCTTCGCGTCCACTTCCGCAAGATGGCCCGTCTCGAACGCAATGTGGCAAGCCGCGATCATGCCCCATGCGACTGCTTCTCCGTGCAAGAACTTCTTGTACCCGGATTCCGTCTCCAGAGCATGTCCAATCGTATGGCCAAAATTCAGCACACGCCGCAAATCCGATTCCCGTTCGTCCGCGGCGACTACCGCTGCCTTCAGCTTTACCGCCTGCACGATCATCTCTTGCATCAGGGCAGAATTGCCGCGCAGCTTTTCAGAATTTCGTCCATCGAATTCCGCAAACAACGCCAGATTCCCAATCACCCCGCACTTCAACACTTCAAACAGCCCAGCGCGAAACTGTCGCTCCGGCAGCGTCCCCAGCACGCCAGGATCGACAAAAACTGCCAGCGGGTTATGAAAATGGCCAACCAAGTTCTTGCCCGCTCGAAGATTGACGCCAGTTTTCCCCCCGATGGCAGCATCTACTTGTGCCAGCAGCGTGGTCGGCACTTGCACCACGTCAATTCCGCGCATGTAAATTGAAGCGACGAATCCGGCAACATCCCCCACCACCCCGCCGCCGAAAGCCACGATGATCGAATTCCGATCGGCATGTGTTCGGGCCAACTGCTCCGTCAGCTCTTCCGTCGTTTTGAGATTCTTGGCACGCTCGCCGTCGGGCATTTCGACGACCGCAGCATTGATCTTGGCCAACCGCAGTGATTCCAATAACGGTTTACCCCACAGCCGTCGAACCGGACCACTCGCAATCACCAGCACTCGAGCGCCTGGCTTCCCATTTCTCTTCATCAAGCCCGCGAGGCGCCGCCCTATGTGGCTTAACAAACCTTCTTCCACAATGACGGAATAAGGCCGCGGCGCGGTCTTTACGACAATTTGCGGCATTGTTTTCATCATAGCCTACGAAGACTCGCGGCCCGCGATCCCGGTTTGAGTCACGCGCAAACCACCACTCATCTGCGCAGAACCGTCCCCACTGCGTGTTAGCATTTTAGTAATCGACACAGAGATGCACGATGATTGCACAGCATGAGCGCTGATTTGATGGACGCCGGTTTCATAGTGGTCGGTGCTGGAGTGGCTGGCCTGCGCGCCGCTATTGAGCTGTCGGAAGCGGGACGAGTTCTGGTTCTAGCCAAGCGCGCAGTCACCGACTCCAACACGCAATGGGCCCAAGGCGGCATCGCCGCTGCGCTCAGCGACGAAGACGAGATCAGCCTGCACCTACAGGACACCATGTCCGCAGGCGACGGCCTTTGTAATGTCGAAGCCGCCCAAGTGTTAGTCGAAGACGCTCCCGACCGCATCGAAGAACTTGTACGCTGGGGCACCGAGTTCGACCGCGAAGGAACCAAACTCACGTTCGGGCGCGAAGGCGCACACAGCCGCAATCGCATACTTCACGCCCACGGCGATTCCACCGGACAGGAAATTCAGCGCGCCCTCTACGCCCGGGTTAAGACGCTGAAGAATATCGCCGTCAAAGAATTTGGATTCTCCGCCGATCTGATAGCCGATTCAGGACGGGTGCTTGGTCTCCGTCTGCTCGACGCAAACAATTCAAGCGTAAGCCTCCGCGCCAGCGCCGTTCTCCTCGCCACAGGGGGCATGGGGCAGCTTTATCGCAACACCACGAATCCCGCAGTGGCCACTGGAGACGGCGTAGCCATGGCACACCGCGCGGGAGCCGAGATCAGCGATATGGAGTTCATCCAATTCCATCCGACCGCACTCTATCTGAAAAACGCACCACGCTTTCTTCTCTCCGAGGCTCTGCGCGGAGAAGGCGCCCAACTGCGCAATTCTCAATTGAATCGCTTCATGGATAGGTATCACGAAATGGCCGAGCTAGCTCCTCGCGATGTCGTGTCGCGCGCCATCGTCCACGAGTTGGAAATAAGCCGCGCTAAAGATCCTGTCGTATATCTCGACATGACCCACCTCGACCCCGATCACATCAAAGCACGCTTTCCCCGCATCTACGCCACTTGCTTGACCTACAACATCGACATCACCAAAGACATGGTTCCGATTCGTCCCGCCGCCCACTACGCCATGGGCGGCGTCCGCACCAATCTCGACGGACGCACCAATCTCGATGGCCTTTACGCCGCCGGAGAAGCCGCCGCCACCGGCGTCCACGGTGCCAATCGTCTGGCCAGCAATTCCCTGCTCGAAGGTCTGGTCTTCGGAGCTCGCGCCGGCAAAGCAATGCGCGAAGAAGTAAGGCCCACCACGACGAAGGCGGTCGAAGCAGATCCTCCTCCCGCAACTAAAAACGATTCGCAGGCCGAGAAAGCAATCGCCGAGATTCAAGACCTGATGTGGAGCAAAGTCGGCATCGCGCGTGACGCCGCCGGACTAAAAAGCGCGATCATTCGACTCGAAGAAATACTCCCTGATGATTTCGGTCCCCATTCGCAGCGCGATTACGAGGCTCAAAACTTGCGCGATGCCGGATGGTTGGTCGCCCGCGCAGCGCTGGGACGCAAAGAAAGCCGCGGCGCCCACTACCGCACCGATTTTCCCCAGCACGACGACAAGAACTTCTTAAAGCATTCCGTGATCGCTGGGGAATCGCTGACGTTCGCGTAATCGAACTTACTCCGCCGGACGAAGCGCCACCGAAGCAATCATCGAGACGGCAAGAATCCCTCCCACCGCCGCCAGTGTTATGACAACCGGGATGCCGTAAAAATGCCCCAACAACATCTTCCCACCGATAAAAATTAAAATCGTCGCCAAACCGTAATGCAGGTATTCAAAAGCATCCAGCAAGTCTGAAAGCGCAAAGTACATCGAACGCAGGCCTAGAATTGCAAAGGCGTTCGAAGTGTAAACGATGAAAGTATTGAGCGTGATGGCCAAGATTGCGGGGATCGAATCAGTGGCAAAAATTAAATCCGTAACCTCGACTGCGATCAATGCAACGAATAGCGGCGTAGCCGACCATCGTGGATCCCGAACCACAAACTTATTCTCACGATAGCTATCCGTCACGGGAAGAACACGGCGCAACAGCCGCAGAGCAGCGTTGTTCTCCAGATTCACGCTCTCATGTCCGCGCATAAGTCGGATTCCGCTGTAGACTAACAACACGCCAAACAAGTACGCGATCCACTCGAATTTGCGCAGCAACGCCACTCCCGCGACGATGAACACCGCGCGCATCACCAAAGCCCCCACAAGTCCCCAGAACAAGACTTTGCGCTGATATTGCGCGGGAACTTGAAAGTAGCGGAAGATGAGAAGAAAAACAAAAAGGTTGTCGACACTGAGCGACAGCTCGACCAGATAGCCCGTGGTGAACTCCAGAGCGGAGTTCTTGCCCATCCAGAAGTAAATGATGGTGGCGAAGGCGGCGGCTAGAGCAATCCACAGCGTCACCCACAGCAGCGATTTCGTTCGCTTCATCGGATTGCCGGCGCGGCCCCAAGGTCCGCAGCCACAACGCACTCTAGGCGGCTAATTCGCACGCCCCCGCGTTCCATCTTGCCATTGCTGCCACAGGATCGTGTCTTTCAGCTGGTCGTCGAGATGCGTCTCGCGCATCGTCTTTTCAATCTGCGCATGGCTAAGTCGCGGTCCTACCGGCTGTGGCGAATCGGCCGCCGCGAAAGCCAGCCAGGCAGCCTCGGCCACATGTTTCTTCAGCTGCGCGATGTCCACTTTATCGAAAGTGTCGGACATGGCGTGATAGTTAATCAGGTAATTCCCTTCCACTTGATTCGCCACAAACGTCGGCACGCCTTCCAAGAGAAAATCGAAGTTATCCGTTCCCCACTCGGCATCAGTAGTGAGCCCGGTCGCATCGAACTGCGCCAACGGAGCCACTAAGGCCGTTGCCGCCGGAACGACGTCCGTTCGTCCGCCCACCGAGAAGCCCGTCGTCCGCCCGATACCTGAGTCAAAGATGATTACTGCGGAAGTTCGATCCATCTCGTTACGATGCGCCAGCACATACGCATGGGAACCGATCATGCCCTCTTCTTCACCCGAAAACAGAACAAACCGAATCGTCCTCAGCGGACGCAAGCCTGACGCCTTAATCGCTCGCAGCGCATCGATGGTTAGCGCTGCATTGCAACCATTGTCCAGCGCGCCCGTGCCCAGATCCCACGAATCAAGGTGCGCGCCGAGAATCACGAACTCATCCGGCTTCTCACTGCCCTTAATTTCCGCGACAACGTTTTCGGATTTGATCGGCCCGCCGATCTTATTGGGAATGTCTAGCTCGGCGAACAGCTTCTGACCCGACTCAAGCAGCCGAACTGCACGCGCCGCGTCCTCGCGCGCCACCATCACCATGGGAAGGCGATCAATCTCGCCCGCAATCGAATTCGTATGCCGATACAGCAGATCATGCGGTCGCGTCGATTGAAACGCAATCGCCGTCGCTTTCGCTTTTGCCGCCCGCTCAATAATTCCGGGAGCTCGCGCATACTCTGCGAACAAGTCATCCCAGGTCGCCATCTCATTCGATTGCACCAGCAGAATCGAGCCTTCGGGAATAGTTGCCTTGGCAAAATCCGCGGCACTACCTTCCCCCACATTCACGATCGGCGAAGGCTTTCTCATCGCCATTGCAGGAGTCCACGGCAGCGCCACCACGCGCAACACAAACTTTTCCGGGAGAACCACGCTCATGCGCGTATCGCCCTCGGCCCACGAACTTGGAATGGTGAACTCCTCGGTGTGAACGCTGTCCGCGCCCGCCAATTTGAAAGCCTCCACACCCCAAGCCACGGCATTGGCCATGGCAGGCGTACCCGGAACCCGTCCGCCAATTTCATCGGTCAATCGCCGCAAATTGGATTCTATCGGCGACGGTCGTAGCGCAGCGGCGATGATCGCCTGGCTGTCATCCTGCGCGCAAAGGGAAGTCACGACTGCTAAGAGAACCAGAGTAACGCCTTTACAATTTCCCATGTCGCCAGAATTAGAAATCAAACGCAGGAAAAGTGCAAAGTCAGCGCCGAGATACAATTAAGAAAATTATTGCCCTAAGACTTCGATGCCATTTGCAATTGGAACCGCAAACACCGCAAATTCCGAAATCGCCCGCCGTCTGCTACATGCCGACGACTGTGTACTCGTCGTCATCGACATCCAGGAAAAACTTCTTCCCCCGATCTTTCAGAAAGATCAACTCATCAAGAACACTCAACTGCTAATCCGCCTAGCCGGACTGCTGAACATTCCCATACTGATGACTACGCAGTATTCAAAAGGGCTCGGCAACATCGCTCCAGAAATTGCCACTTTGCTGCCAGATTGCGCACCCGCCGAAAAGCAGAAGTTCTCCTGCTTCGCCAGCGAAGCATTCCTCTCCACACTGAAACGCTTGCCCGGAAAACGTACGACGCTTTTACTCTGTGGAATGGAAAGTCATATCTGCGTCATGCAAACCGCGCTGGGGGCGCTGGAGAATGGCTACTTGGTGCAAGTCGCGTCCGATGCCGTCAGCTCGCGCTCGGAATGGAATTGGAAAATCGGGCTGGACCGAATGCAATCGTCCGGCGCAGTAATCTCGTCGACAGAAATGATGATTTATGAACTACTTCGGGGATCCGACGCGGCCGCGTTCAAACAGATTCTGCCGTTCTTGAAATAAGCCGGCAACTATTCTTTCGCCTTCACCCGCACCATCGTGATCTTCGAAAATCCCTCTTCAAATGTGGGTGCAGTCAGCTTTCCGGCCATGCGTCGCATCACGTCATCCGGAACCTTACGTTCGCGCTTCGCGTTGCGCTGTAGGCAAACATCAAGCGGCACGTCAAAATACACGGCCTGCACCTCATACCCGTAGTCTTTGGCGAGCTTGATCCAACTGGCGCGATCATGTGCCGTCAAATTCGTCGCATCCACATAATTCAACGGACGGCGCGCAATCAGGCGTGCCTTCAACATCGAACGCAGGTTGGAAAAAATCAAATCCTGAAAACGCTGCTCCGTGGGATCGTCAAACAAAATCGCCCGCAGCATATCGCTTGAAAGCGGCGTCAACTCATGACGCTTAAACCACGAACTCTTGCCCGACCCAGGCAGCCCAATAGCCAGCACCACGGTTCCCTTCGACACCACAGGCTTCGCGGCAGGAACCGGCGCATGATGCGCGGCCTCGCTCGGCTCGGAAGCGGAAACAGCAGGCACGTTCACCGCCGCCACATCCGACCCCGCCCGCGCCGGTTGAACCGGAGCGCCTTCCTTGCGAACCCTCCCACGTCCTCCACGCCCTCGCCGACGCTGGGCCGCAGGCCGCGCCGGACGACGATCCCCCACTCCCACCGCTGACGCCGCCAGAGCCAGCACCGGTTCCACTGCATCGATCCGGTTGCCGTTAATTTCGTCGTCGACGTCGTCCGCCACATCCGCAGCTTTCCCGCGATGGTGGGATTGAGATTTAGGCTCGACTTCCGCGTGAGTCTCAACCGCACCCGCTATCTCTGGGATCACAGTCTCCGCTACCGCTTCTTTTTTATCCGCGTCGTAATAAGCTGGCTGCAACGGTGCCTGCTTGGTCTCTGTTGTCGCCTCATCCGAGGTCTTCGTGCGGCGCTGTATGCGCTCGCGCATCCATTTACGCATGATTGGCTTGTAACACAAGCGCCTGCCAGCAGGCAATGCGCCCTGTCACCTTTCTGCCAACGCTTCGCCCCAATTCCGCCCCCCAGCGGTTTACCCAACTTCCCTTCCCCTGTTAAGATTTTGAGTTCCCACAACACATTCATAGCTCTCATAGGCGGAGGCCAAATGGCAATTAAAGTCGGCATCAACGGTTTCGGGCGCATCGGTCGCAACGTTCTGCGCACCGCGCTCAAAGACTCCAACATCGAGTTTGTCGCGGTTAACGATCTTACTGATCCCAAAACGCTCGCGCACCTCTTGAAATACGACTCCATTCTGGGCAACCTGCCCAACCAGATCATCGCCGGTTCCGATAGCATCACGGTCGACGGCAAGAAGATTAGAGTTTTTGCCGAGAAAGATCCCGCACAACTCCCGTGGGATTCCGTCGGTGCCCAAGTCGTGATCGAATCCACCGGACGCTTCACCGACGCCAACGACGCCAAGAAGCACCTGCGCGGCTCGGTGAAGAAAGTCATCATCTCCGCCCCTGCCAAGAACGAAGATGTCACGCTCGTGCTCGGCGTCAACGAGGACAAGTACGATGCGTCGAAACATCACATCATTTCCAACGCTTCCTGCACCACGAACTGTCTCGCGCCTATCGTCAAAGTGATCCACGATCACTTCCAAATCATCAGCGGAACCATGACCACGATCCACTCCTACACTAACGACCAGGTCATTCTGGACTTCCCTCACAAAGATTTGCGTCGTGCGCGAGCAGCGGCGCTATCGATGATTCCTACCTCGACCGGGGCCGCGAAAGCCTTGAAGCTGGTCATCCCCGAGATGGCCGGCAAAATCGACGGATTCTCCATGCGCGTTCCCACGCCCAACGTTTCCGTCGTCGACTTGGTGGCCCTTGTTGAGAAAAAGACCACAAAAGACGAAATTAACGCGGCACTGAAGAAGGCTTCGGAGTCCGGCCCTCTCAAAGGCTATCTCGGATACGAAGAGAGCGAACTCGTCTCCGCCGATTTCCGCGGCGACGCGCGCTCCTCTATCGTCGACGCGCTTTCCACCATGGTGATCGGCGGCAATCTGGTGAAAGTCCTGTCGTGGTACGACAACGAATGGGGCTATTCGAGCCGTGTCCACGATCTCATCAACTTCCTGGGAGCGAAAGGTCTGTAAGCGCGCCACGGTTCTGCCGCCGGATTCGCATTTACAATAGTGCTACCCATGCCAAAGCTTTCGATTCGCGATTTGCCGCTTAATGACCATCGCATTTTCATGCGTGTCGATTTCAACGTGCCGCTCGACCCTAACGGGCGCGTCATGGACGATACGCGCATTCGCGAAACTCTGCCCAGCATCGAGTACGCTCTGCGCCACGGCGCCAGGCTCATCCTGGCTTCGCATCTTGGACGTCCCAAGGGCAAGCCCAATCCGCTGATGAGTCTCAAGCCGGTCGCGGAACGCCTGCGAATGGTGCTTGATCGCGAACTGGCGCGCGGAGAAAACGTGGGGTTCTGTCCCGACTGCGTTGGCGTCGAAGCCCAGGAAATGGCCAATAAGCTGGAAAAGGGCCAAACGTTGTTGCTGGAAAATCTGCGCTTCCATCCCGAAGAGGAAGCCAACGACGAAAAGTTCGCCAGACAACTTGCAAGCCTCGCCGACTTCTATGTGAACGACGCCTTCGGGAGCGCACACCGCGCTCACGCTTCGACTGAGGGAATAACCCACTTCGTGAAGCAATCCGCCGCCGGCTTGCTCATGGAACGCGAAGTCCAGTATCTCGGGAAAGCTCTGCAACATCCCGAGAAGCCCTTCGTCGCAATCCTCGGCGGAGCCAAAGTTAGCGACAAAATCGCCGTCATCGAAAACCTCATGAGCAAGGTGGACGCGCTCATCATCGGCGGCGCCATGGCCTACACGTTCCTCAAGGCGCAAGGCCACGAAGTTGGAAAGTCTCTCGTTGAGGACGACAAACTCGAGCTCGCCAAGCAGATTCTCGCCCATGCGAAAAAGCAGAATGTGAAATTCCTGCTGCCCACAGATCACATCGTCGCCGACAAAATCGACGCCGGTGCGATTCCGCGCACCATCGGGGAAAATCAACCGATCCCGTCGAACATGATGGGACTCGATATCGGGCCGAAAACCATCGAAGCTTTCTCGCAAGTGATCTCCGAAGCCAGCACAATTGTTTGGAACGGACCAATGGGCGTCTTCGAGATGGCCCCCTTTTCCAAGGGTACATTCAAGATCGCCCGGGCGGTCGCGTCCAACGGCGAAGCGACTTCGATCGTCGGTGGCGGCGATTCGGTGGCCGCGGTCAAAGCGGCGGGCGTGGCCGACAAGATCACTCACATCTCCACTGGCGGTGGTGCATCGCTGGAATTTCTCGAAGGCAAGAAGCTCCCCGGAGTCGAAGCTCTCACCGACAAGAAATGAGCCGCTCCATCAACATCCCTCGCCTCGCCTAATTCAAATGACGTCCTCGAACAGGAGTTCATCGTGCGCAAAAAGCTGATCGCCGCCAATTGGAAGATGTATAAAACTCCGGACGAAACGCAGCTTTTCTTCGACGAATTCCTGCCTCTGATCGCGAACCACGAGCGCGACGAAATCGTCGTATGTCCTCCGTTCGTTGATTTGGCGACCGCCGTAGCTGCCGCGCAAGGATCGCATGTCTCCATCGGCGCGCAAAATATGTCATGGCACAAAGAAGGCGCATTCACCGGCGAAATTTCCACAGCAATGCTGCTCGCGACGGGATGCCAGTTCGTCATCATCGGCCACTCCGAGCGCCGCCAACACTTTGGCGAAACCGACGATACGGTGAATTTAAAGTTGAAAGCCGCGCTGGAGGCGGGATTGTCTCCCATCGTGTGCGTAGGAGAAGTGCTCGAAGAGCGTGAAGCCGGAGTCACCGAAGACGTCCTGCGCCGCCAGTGTTTGAGAGCGTTTCATGCGATCTCAGCGAAGAAAGCCCATTCCATGACCGTCGCCTACGAGCCGGTCTGGGCTATCGGTACCGGCAAGACGGCTACGCCGCAGATCGCAGCCGAGGCGCATCTACTGATCCGCTCCGAAGCTGCCAAACACTTCGGCGACGAATTTTCCGAGCAATTGCGTATCCTATACGGAGGCTCGGTCAAGCCGGAAAACGCGACGGCGCTAATGTCCGAATCAGAAATCGACGGCGCATTAGTCGGCGGCGCAAGCCTGGATCCGAAGTCGTTCGCTGCGATTGTTCGATACTAGAATTATCTAAGCAGGAGTCCCCATGCGAGAAGTAATCATTGCATCTTCAGTCCGTACCGCCGTGGGCCGCGCATACAGAGGAACTCTGCGCGCGACCCGTCCCGATGACCTTGCCGCCATCGCCATCAAGGGCGCGCTGGAACGGTTGCCTCAACTCGATCCCAAAGAAATCGAGGATGTCATCCTGGGCTGCGCTATGCCTGAGGCCGAGCAGGGCATGAACGTTGCCCGGATCGCCGCCCTGCGGGCAGAGCTTCCAGTCGAAACCGCAGCCGTCACCATTAATCGTTTTTGCGCATCCGGACTACAGGCCATCGCCATGGCCGCCGATCGCATCGCCGTGGGCGGTGCCGAAGTGATGCTAGCCGGCGGCACCGAATCGATGACCATGATTCCCATGGGCGGCCACAAGATCGCTCCGAACCCATGGCTCGTCGATCACTACCCCGACGCCTACCTCACCATGGGATTGACTGCTGAGCGCGTCGCCCAAAGATTCGGCATCACCCGCGAGCAGTCGGATGAGTTCTCCTATCAAAGCCACCAGAAGGCACTCGCAGCCATTGCGGCAGGAAAGTTTCACGACGAAATCGTCGGTGTCCCAGTCTCCTTCACCAACGCCGTTGCAGCCGCCGCAGGAGCGAACGATTCGAGCAAGAAATCCTTAAGCACGAAACTTCCTCGAACCGAAACGGTCTTCAACGTAGACGAAGGTCCGCGCGCCGACACTTCCGTCGCAGCTCTAAGCGCTCTCAAGCCCGCCTTCCACGTGAAGGGCACAGTGACCGCCGGAAACTCCTCACAGATGTCCGACGGAGCCGCCGCCGCGGTGATCATGTCCGCCGACCGCGCCAAAGCCCTGGGGATCAAGCCACTGGCTCGGTTCGTAGCCTTCGCGACAGCCGGATACAAGCCCGAAGAAATGGGATTGGGTCCCGTCTACGCGATTCCGAAGGCCCTAAAGATGGCCGGACTTAAGCTCGCGGACATCGACGTGATCGAACTCAACGAGGCCTTCGCCGCTCAATCGTTAGCCGTGATTCAAGAAGCTGGACTGGATCCGTCAAAGGTCAATCCAAACGGCGGAGCCATCGCTCTCGGCCATCCCTTGGGCTGCACAGGAGCGAAACTCACCGCAACGATCATCCGCGAACTAAAACGCCGCAACGGACGCTATGGACTGGTAACGATGTGCGTAGGCGGAGGCATGGGCGCCGCGGGAATCTTCGAGAATGTAGCTTAGAAATTCGATCTGACGCCGGGAGAAAAAAAGCTTAAGGCACTTCCGTTTGATTCCTCAGATCATTCCAAATCTGCTCAGGCATGGCTAGAAACGCCTTCACCACATTGGGATCGAACTGCCTTCCCGACCAGCTCTCAATTTCTTTTCGCGCCGCCGCGATGGTCTGCTTCGGACGGTATACCCGATCCGAAGTGATGGCATCCAGCGTGTCTGCAACAGAGAATATCCTTGCCCCAAGCGGAATCTCTTCGCCCTTCAATCCCTGCGGATAACCAGTGCCGTCGTAACGCTCTTGATGTGCGTAAACGATCTCGGACGCCGCCTTGAGGAAAGGTATCTTCTTCACGATCTGATACCCGTGATAGCAGTGTTCCCTCATGATAGCCGCCTGATCGGGGGTTAGCGGCCCAGGCTTTTGCAGAATTTCGTCCGGAATCTTGATTTTCCCAATGTCGTGCAGAAAGGCTCCGCGGGCAATCTCAGCAATTTCCTCTTTGGAAAGTCCCATCTCCCGAGCAATCGCAATTGTGAACAGCGTCACGCGCCGGGAATGTCCTTCGGTCTCCCGGTCCTTCATATCCAAGGCGTTGCCAAGAGCTTCTAGAGTAATGTCGTAAGAATGGACAAGTTTGACATTCGCTTCCTCCAACTGTCGCGTCCGCTCCCGGACTTTGGCCTCTAGCTGTGTCTGATACTCACGATTCTCCAGCTTAAGGCGCCGATTTTCCAACGCCCGCCGCACCGTATTCAGCAACTGCTCCCGTTCAAACGGCTTCAACAAATAGTCGTAAGCTCCGTTGCGAATCGCCGCCAGAGCGACCGAAAGATCATGGACCGCGGTCACCATCACCACCGGCATGTCGGGAAATTTTTCCTTGGTGCGTTCCAGCAAGCCAATCCCATCCAGCTCCGCCATCATCAAGTCGGTTAGCATGAGCTCGAATTCCTCGCCAGATTCAAGCAGAGCAAGGGCTTCCAGACCGGAACAAGCCTGGCGAGTTTGAAAATGAGCGCCCGCGAGCATCGCGGCGACCACTTCGCGGATGGATTCCTCGTCGTCGACAACAAGAATGCGTTCGGAGGGCATCGGAGACTCGATTCTGCATTGGATTCTATCCCAACTCCGAGATGCCGAAAGTAACCATCTAGTGCCCGAAAGGCCGTCCCTTCAATCTTCTGCCGTGATATCAACAATCTGAGCTTTTTCTGTTCGCATAATCATGACGATTCTAATGTCGAGCGCTGGGATTGCCCCGATGGTCCCATTGGTCCATTCGTGGGCGCAAGAGTCTGCCGCCTTGATCGTGCTGGCGGTTTGCCTGCTCGTCTTTCGAACTTTCCGCGAACGCTATCTCCTGCTTTGGATTCTGGGCTGGCTCGCCTTCTTCATCTCCCGCTGGACATTGCACAGTTCCGCCGACTTCGGAGGGAACCACGTAGGCGCCATTTCCCAGGCGGAATTTGCCCTTGCGGTCTGCCTCTTTGCCGCCGGCGTCTGTGTTTACAGCCATGCCCGCAAATACCTGTTGCCATTGCTGCTCGCTTCGGTTGCGCTGATCGCATTCGCGGCCTTGCGCGAGATCTACTGGCCGAACTCCGCGACTCTACGCCTGGCGTTCGAATTCTCATACCGGCTTATGACCGTCTCCGCCGCCCTTCGCGTCATCCGTTTCCGTTGGGCACGATGGGAAATTGGCGCCGCTCTTCTAAGCCTGAGCTTGCTCTACTTGCACACTGACTGGACGCCCGTCACTAACTTCATCCCTGTTCATTTCAATCTCTTCACCGACCTGCTTTTCGGCTTGAGCATGCTTCTCGTAGCCTTCGACGATTCCCGCATGAGAACTCGTCGAATGAATGTCGTCAACGCGCTCACCACCAGCATCACTCGCGCCGACGAATACGGCCCCATGATGCTTTCCGCTCTCGATCAACTGAAGTCGCTCATGCTGGCGAAAGCCGCCTGGTTCCAACTGCTGGAAGACGAAAAGATTGTGATCGCTCAGCAAATCGGCTTATCAGCCAATTTTCTGAGGGATCGCACCTCCGCTCCCATCGATGAGCCGCTGTCCGAAATCCTTCGCGAAGGAAAGCCGCGAATTATCAAGCGATCATCCGCTCCGGATAACATCCGACCTTACTTGAAAATCGAGCGCTTCCATCACCTCGTCATTGTGCCGGTCATGGGCAAGAAGTCCGCTGTGGGAGCCCTTTGTCTTGGCAGCACTCATCATCTCTCGTATACCCCTGACGATTTTGATTTTCTCTCCTCCACCGCTCACCAGTTGGGGTTGGCGGTCGAGAATCTTCGCCTGGTTGAAGAAATCGTTCGCTCTCACCGTCAATGGAGCAACACGTTTGACTCCATCCAAGACGTAGTCCTGGTCCATGACGCAGCCTTCCGCATCATTAAGGCCAATCGCACTCTTCTGGAACACCTGTCGCTCTCACCCGCCGAAGTGATGGGCAAATCCTGCCAGTCGGTTCTTCCCCATTCAACGGCGACCTGGACCAACTGCCCGTACTGCGAGGACGAACAACAAGGTTTTCACGAAGGTCCCGATCTCGCCTTCGGCGGTTACTCCTTAGTTTCCACTTCTACCTACAGCGAGCCAGCCAGCCGCGAAAAGGGCACCATCCACGTCGTCCGCGACATCAGCGACCGGCGCGTCGAAGAAGAGCGCTATCGCCGCCTTTTTGAGCAAGTGCAAGAAGGATTGTTCGTATCCAATCCTTCGGGACAGCTGCTCGACTGTAACGACGCCTTCGTGCAGATGCTGGGTTATGCCAGCCGCGACGAAGTCAAGAGCATGAATCTGGACGCGGCGCTCTATGCCTCTCCCGAACAGCGGGAGTTGTTGCGCCGCGAGGTGGAGTTGAACGGATACGTCCGCAACTTCGAAGTCATGTTGCGTCGCAAGGACAACTCCCTCATCACAGCTCTCGAAAGCAGTTTCGCCTCCCGCGACACCAAGGGCAACATCGACCGCCATCAGGGCTTTCTGCTCGACATCTCCGCCAAGAAAAAAGCTGAGGACGAAATCCGCCGTCGCAACCGCGAACTTAACGCCCTCAACGCCATGGCAGTCATTGCCACTCAGTCCTTCGATCTGGACGAAATCCTCAATCTCACACTTCGCCAAGTCATCTCGTTGCTGGCTGCGGAGACGGGCACGATTTACTTATGCGACGCCGATGAGACCACTTTCCGTCGTCGCGCCGGATGGGGCCAACGCGTCCTGAATCGGGGACGTATGGCGGAGGTCAGCTTCCCCAACGGCTTCGGCGACCTGGTGACCCGCTCTCGCACCGAAGTCCTGACCCACGAATACTTGCCGCATCTCCCCGCGCCCGTCGCGGCTTTCGTTCGCGCCGACGAAATGAACTCCTGGATATGGGTGCTGCTCTGGGGCAAAGACACTCCCATCGGAATGATGGGCATCAGTCGCGAAGAAGATCGGGAATACTCGAGCAACGACGAAAATCTCCTGGTCGCAATCGGCCGTCAACTCGCCACTACCATCGAAAAAGTTCGCCTCTACGAAGAGAGCTGTCGCGCCTACGACGACCTGCGCCGCACTCAGGAACAACTCCTGCAAAGCGAAAAAATGTCAGCCGTCGGTCAGCTGATCTCCGGCGTCGCTCACGAACTCAACAACCCTCTGACTGCAATTCTCGGGTATGCCCAACTCCTCGAGAGCGAAGGCCTGAACGAAAAGGCCACCGAATTCGTCGGTAAGCTTTTCAAGCAGGCGCAACGCACCCATCGCGTCGTGCAAAACCTGCTCTCCTTCGCCCGCCAGCGTAAGCCGCAAAAATACGACGTCGATGTATGCAAAGTTCTCGACGAAACTCTCCTTCTGCGCGATTACGACCTCAAGGTCAATAACATTCAACTCGTGCGCGAGACCGGAGCCGCCATCCCTCACGTCCTCGGCGATCCGCACCAACTCGAACAGGTATTTCTTAACATTACCAACAACGCCGTTGACGCCATGCTCGAAGCCGGCCGCGGCGGAAGCTTGACCGTAAAGGTCTACACCGAGGATGGCAAAGTTCAGATTGACTTCCAGGATTCAGGCCCAGGCATTCAGGAACCGAATCGCATCTTCGAGCCTTTTTACACGACGAAAGTCGTAGGCAAAGGCACCGGACTCGGTCTCAGCATCTGCTACGGGATCGTTCGCGAACACGGCGGCGACATTTTCGCCAAGAATGCGCCCGGTGGCGGCGCCGTCATCTCCGTGCGCCTGCCCTCCGCAGTAGCTGCCGCCGCGCCCAGGAAGCCACTGCCTCAACCACGCCGCGAAACCGTGGTCGAAGGTAATCTGCTCCTCGTAGAAGACGAAGAAGCCGTGCTCGAGTTCGAACGCGACGTTCTTGCGGGAGCCGGCGCTCAGGTCATCACGTCGATGAGTTGCGAAGAAATGAAGGTACAAATGCTCAATCGCTCCTTCGATGCCCTCGTCGCCAATGGCGTCATGCCCGGAGGATGGACCGCCCCGCGCATCTACGACTGGGTCAAAGCCAACCGGCCTGGGATTGAAAAGCACATTCTTTTCACCTTCTCCAGCATCACGGAAGCCGAGGTCCGCACGTTCCTCCAGCAAAACCATATCCCGCACCTGGTCAAACCTTTCGAAGTCGCCGACCTGATCGCCCAAGCCCGCCGCCTGACCCAGAAGACTCAAGCCGCATCCGTGTAGGCGGGAGCTTCCCCAGGTCATATTTATTTTTCAATAATGACGATCGAAGCCTTCGTATTCTCCCACTCCGCATTGAGGGTGCAGCTCTTCCCTTTCGCGTCGTAGGAAATGGTGAAGTTCTCGACCGGCTTCGAGAGGTGCGAGACCGTCATATCGGCCCGGGTGAGGTCTTCGCCGTCGGGATACGGGATGCCCCACTCGCCGGTTTTCTTGCTGACGATCAGCGTCCACTTGTCGGCGGTTGGAAGGGCGAACAGGGTGTAGTTGCCTGCGGGGACATCTTTTCCGTCAATGGTCAGATCGGCTGTGGTGACCAGCGTCGTGGCATCGTTAGCGCCGAGGCGCCAGACTTCGCCGTAAGGAACCAATCCGCCGAAGATCTTGCGCCCTTTGGCGCGCGGGCTGGAGTAGTCCGTGGTGATCGTCTTACCATCGGCAAAACTGCATGAAGCCGTTGCTGGAGGGCTGGGGCGCTTGCTGGGGTCTTTGGATTGCGCCGCCGCCAAGGAAGCAAACTCCAGCGTGGCCAAAGTCAGAACTAGAAAAACTTTCTTCATATTTCGCTCCTGATCGGAATGGTTGCTCCCACATCATAGACGCAGCAACGCGTCATTTGGCAACCACGCCAATTCTGACGCGATAGAATTGCGGCATGGCAGTCTTTCGCGAGAAAAAGGAAGAGTTGGAGCACTACGAAACCATGATGGGCGTTCCCCGTGGACGCCTCGCGGTCACACTCGACAGCATCACAGACGCCATGGCCCTCGTCGGACAACACGGCGTCTACTGCCAAAGCCAGCGCTGGCCGGGCAAGCCGGTTATGGACATCCAACTCATCATGAAGCAACTCACCGGCGCAAAAGAGCTCATCCAGAGCGTGATGGAAACGCTCAAGCAAGCCTGACTTCGCATCACTCTATATCAAAGTTGATGGCGCGGAAATTCGTCGTGTTGCCCACCGAATCCTGCGCGCGCAACTCTGCTTTGTAAGATCCCGGACCGAGTTGTTGCACTGGAATCATCAATCCAATTGGCACCACGGGACTTCCCTTCTGAACCAGATCTTGCGTCTGGTTGACGCCCGCGTCGACTTTGGCTTGGCCTGATTTCAAGTCGGTGATTTTGAACTCCAAGCCGAATTTCGGCGGCTTGTCAGTCGTGAGCAGCGGTTCGTACACTTCCAGAAAGACGGCGGGTTTGTCGGTCTTCTTGAAGTGATTGTCGGCGGACGGCGTGAACTGCATTCCGCGCGACACCAAGGGAGTCTTGTCCTCCAATAATTCGGCGTCGAGGCCGGTTGCCAATTCCGCAGCCGGCGTAATGTCGCGACTGATGACCAACGCGCTCATGCTCAGCTTCTTTCCGCTGTAAGCATCGACATTGAGCGGCGATTCAATCTTGCCGAAACTCTCGTTGCCTGAGCTAAACACGACCCGCAGCTTGTACTGTCCCGACGCGACCTCGAATTGATTCTGATAATGGAAGGGCTGCTTCTGGAAATCCTCCACTTCTTTCTTGCCCTCGAAATCGAGATTCACCGTATCGCTGAAGCGGGCGGCGACCGAATCGTCTGGCTTATAGGCGATGCCCAACACGTTGATTGCAGTGTGCTGCTTGCCTTTCACTTTTTCGAACTTCAACGCATTCGAGGGAATGTCGATCGCTAGGTTGACCCGCGCAACATTCGGTGCCGTGTAGAAGAACGGCGCCTGCATCGACGCTGTCACATTGCCCGGCATTTCATGCGTCGCGCGAGTCTCGAGGTCTCGCTCGGTGGTTGTACCAGCGAGTATGTCGGCGGGACGAACGTCGCAATAGCCGCTGCGCGAACGCACGCTGGTTCCACCACGATCAACCTTTACTTTGAGCGAATGGCAAGCACCCTCCTTAACGTCGGGCGGCTTGTATCCGAGCAAGTAGTATTGTCCTTCCTCTTTGGCAATCTTTTCCATGCCGCCCAGAAGATCGTTGCTGTTGAGAATGACGAATCCGCCAGTGCCTTCGGCCAGCGCGTACATTAGTTGCTGATTATTCGACGCGCTATCGGGAAAGGGCGGCACGATAGTCCGAGGATTGGTATAGGCGGGATTGTTGTACTGATTGCCGAAAACCGGCGAGCCGGGATTGCCGCCGCCAGTTCCCGTGCCTCCGCCCTTACCACCTCCGGTAGTTCCGCCACCACCTTTGCCGCCGCCAGTACCGCCGGTCGTTCCGCCGCCGCCCCGACCACCGCCAGCTCCGCCACCACCCCCGTGCCCGCCGCCACCGGCACCACCTGCGCCGCCGCTGGCGGGAAGAATAAAGGCTGTCCGCATTAGCCTGGGATGTGATTGCTGAGGATTGTTTATGAGAGCTCCATCCGCAAGCTGCTGCGGAGAATAATGATGAGAGGGCATTTGCAAACGGCTCATCGACGGCCCAGAAGTAATCGCCGACCCTCCGGGAGCCGTCAGTCCCCGCACATCGATGGGATAGACCGCGACGTTAGCTTTGTTGCACGCATCCACAACTGCTGTAAGTTCCGACTGACGCTCGGGCGTGAGCGGAAATCCCGCCGTCAGCATAACAACGGTCTTTCGGCCCGGAACCGACGCCAAGCCTTTCGCGAGATTCCGCAGGGCGAGCATCATGCTGTTGGCGCCGAAATCCGCTTCCGCGTTGCCGAAGAATGACGGTGCGCCCGACGGACCGGAAAGCGAAGCGACCATAGCAGGCGCGTTCGGGCTGACGCTCGATCCTCTTACGCGGTTCGCGACTGCCTTCAGCCGATCGGCGTCGGACGTAAAATTTTGTGTAATGTGCAGCGTCCCGTCGAACTCGGCAATGGCGATCAGGCGGTTATCTGCAGTATTGGCGTCCAGAAACTTGACCGCCGCATCGCGGGCCCGCAGTTGATCGCCATATTCCATGGTCGAGTTGTCGAAGAACAGCACCATGTAGTGAATCTGAGCGCGAGAAGGGCCGCTGGAGTCATCCTCGAGCGAAAAACTGTTGATCGGTTGCTCTTTGCCGTCTTCCCAGACTTTGAAGTCTTTCTGGGTGAGGTCGCGGACGTACGCGCCGTGCTTGTCGGTCACGACGGTATCCACGAGGACGAGGTTGGTCTCCGCTTTGATCGTTGCTCCGGAATCTGTCTGCGCATGAGCGACTGCCGCGATTTGCGGCACGAGGAATAGCGTCAGCAACGCGATCTTATTCAAGTTTCGAATATGCATGACTCACAACCTTTCGACGAACTAAGTCTAAGGAATTTCTACCGCCCCGTTTTCCGCGGACATCAGTTGCCCCTCGCCATCCCTCACCACCAAACGGACCAGATAACTTCCCGGCTTCACATCAAAGCTGGTCTTCAGCGTCAATCCCGAGTCTAACTTGTGCTCCAGCGTATCGTCCTTCAGACGCATGGTGACAGTTTTTTCATTCGCCTGGAGGAAGTTGCCATTGCGATTAAAAAGCGCAGAGACCACGGTCAGGTCATCGCCATTGCGTCCATCGATCTTGCGGAAGCGCAGGCGCTTGGCGTCAACGTGGGCGAGCACCGTCAGCCTCGCGGAATCATCGGTCGGCTTGAAGAACTGCGTGTGGAGATCAACCGGCAGATCGTGCATTTCTTCCTGCGAGAAGATGGCATCTTCGATTTCCTGCTTCGCGTCCTGCGCGGGATCGGGCGCATGTTTCGGTGCATAGTATCCGCGTCGCGCCTGCAATGATATTTTCTGCTGGCCCTTCGGCTGATCCTTTAACGTTACTCTAATCGCGTGGTAGGTTCCGTCAGGCTTAAGATTCTGCGGCGCGAAGCCAAGCACATAATAAAACTCAGGAGCGGCGGCGACGCGCTTAAAACCTTGTTCGAGGTCATTATTGCCGCGGAAATAGATCCCGCCGGTTTCGTCTGCGAACGAGGATAGCAGTTCGCCCTCGGCCATCGCACTCTGCGCCGCATAAGCAGTTTGATTGGCTGCGGCGTAGGCGGTGGGGCGATTGATATTGCTGATGTCCCCGCCCGGAACGATCGTGTAAACGCCGCGCGCATCGAGCGTTCCAATGATGACCTGTGAGCGCAGAGCATGTTCAATGATGTCGTTGTATTCCCACTCCAGTCGAGGAGCAATGAAGCCGGGCGAAACCAGAATCAAGTTGCGCTGCCCCGGCATCTGTGCAATCCGGCGAACCGCGTCGGAGATCACAGTCAACGACACGTGGCTTTCCTGATCGCCTTCGGCAAGCACCTGTTGAGCAGTGGTCCGCGCCATGATCGCCGCCGCGTTCAGAAATTTGGTTTGATTACTGTAAGCGCAGTTCAGGGCGTCATACTGGACTTCCTGCAATATCAGAGCATCGTTCTTGTTCACGATCTGGTCCGCCATGTAGTAGCTGACGTCGGGACAATCCGAGATGCTTTTCGAAAGAATAGGGCGTGGCTGAATCTTATCCGCCATTTGCTTCAGCTTTTCCCGGTCGTCGGTGAAATCGAGTACGGTCTGGCCCGATGTTGTAAAAATTGCGACTCGATCGGTGGGCAACAAAGAGGTCAGGTAATGATCAAAAGAATCCCGGACGTGAGCCAGATCGCCGAACTTGAGATGAATGTCATCAAAAAGGAAGGCGACGAAGCGTTCAGGGACTGCGGCGTTCGTGCCGGGCCCGGCTGAAGCAGCCTCGTCGGCGGTCTTTTCTTCTCGGACAACTTGTGTGCCCGGCCGCTCCACGGAAAACTGCGAGATGGTCTGCGGCTTGCCCTTGTCGAAGAGTTGGAAGTCTTCTTTTTTGAGGCCGCCGATGGCATTTCCTTTTAGATCGCGGGCCACGACTCTAACCAGCACTAATTTCACGTTGACTTTGAACGTGGTGGCTTCATCCTGCGAAATCATTTCCGCCTGACTTGTAACCGCCAAGGGTGGCTTAGGCTCGGCGTCTGGCGAGAACACTGCAGGCGGAGACGACTGCGCCAAAACCAGGCTAGCCGAAAGCAATAAAAGTGCGAGATAGCGTTTCATCGAAGCCCCGGATAGAGCGCAAAGCGAGAGTACTAAATTAACGATGATAGTAGTCGCTTTACCGCCAAACCGCCACCGAGACTTTCGACTCTATGCCAAAGTCCAATGCGATTTCGACCAAATGGACAATGTACCTTCGTGGGCCTTTCCACACCGTCGTGCTGTACCGCTCTCACCGACCCCAATGGTAATGTTCAAAGTAACTATAAACTCATCGCAAGTCGGCTGATTTTGGGCGTTTTTGCCATGGATCAAAAGTCTCCGTCAATTCAAATCGCGTGGAAAACGATCACCTACCGCAGCGTGATGATGGCGATTATTGCGGGCTGCGTCATCCTCCTTATCGGCATGCATCTGGCCTTCCCGCAGTTCACCGATAGCGGAATAAAAAGCGTGAGTGCATTCAGCACCGACCTGCTGGAAAAAATTGCGGGCGCCGCTGGAGTGCAGCCCAAGACCCCTGCAGTGAATTCGCAACAAGCTCATATCACCGCCCTCGACGGAACGGTGCGGGTCAAGAAATCCAACAGCAATAGCTGGGTGACGGCCGACTACAACGTTCCGCTAGAAAAAGGCGACGTCGTGCAAACCGGTTCGGAAGGAATGGCCAAGATCTCCTTCAATGACGGAACCAGCTACACCGTGAAACAAGACTCGCTCATCGTCATCGAAGAAAACTCAGCCAATGAGCAGCAGCAGACCAACGTCGCGGTCGCGGTCACGACGGGCACCGTGGACCTATCAACGGCCACCTTCGCCGAAGGTTCCAAGTCGCAAGTTATTGTGGGTGGCGCTACGGCATCTCTGGCGCCTGAGAGCGCGGCGCGGGTCAGCAACGATCCTAAAAGCGATCAGTCGGAAATCTTGCTCAAGAAAGGTACAGGCGAAGTCACGCGTAACGGCGAAACTGTGAGCCTGGCCGATTGGGAGAAAGTCAACTTTAAGAGCACATCTAAAACCATGGACCGACTGAAAGAAATCGGCCCACCCACCCCTATCTCTCCGGCGAACATGATGCCCATTTTCGTTTCGCCGGAATCAAAGTCGATCGAGTTCTCCTGGTCGCCGATGACGAATGCCGTAGGCTACCGTCTGCAAATCTCCCGCAACCCTTATTTTTCCTCACTGATCGCGGATCGAAAAGTGACCACTCCCACCGTGGAAGTCTCCGGCCTGACCGAAGGCGCCTATTACTGGATGGTGCAATCCTCCGACGCGGAGGGCAAGGAATCGGTCGAAAGTGAAAAAAATCGATTCACGATCATTCCTAAAATGAGCGGTGACGCCTCGCTCCACCTTGAGCTCGACCCGTTCGTCCAGCATGGCAAGGTTCTCGAACTCACAGGCAAGACTGAGATCGGAGCCCGCGTCATGGTCAACGGACACGAAGTCGCACTGGTCACTGGCGACGGAGGATTCCACTATTTCACGCCACCCCTTCCACCCGGAGAAAACGTGATCACCGTGACGGCGCAAAATGCCACCGGTGGGGTCAACACGCTCCAGAAGAAAGTCGTCATTCAATAACTTTTCGCCGCTACCGAGACACGAAACGTCCCAAGGTAGTAACTTTGGTGTATCCCAACCGCGAAAATATCTCATAATATGAAATACCAGCCGCGATAATCACATTGGTAACCAGGCAATACCCATAAAGGGAATGCTTGGAAGATGATTTCCCGACGAATAGAGAGAGAACAGTACCGTATGGCATCCAACGGCTTTCACGCCAACTCCTCCCGCATGACAAACCTGCGGTCGCTTTTCAGTATTTTTTCCAGTGACCTTGCCATCGATCTTGGCACCGCCAACACCCTCGTGTACGCGCGCGGCAAAGGCATCGTGGTCAATGAACCGTCGATCGTCGCCATCAACAAGAACACAGGCGAAGTTGAGGCCGTTGGCAAAGAAGCCAAAGAAATGCTGGGCCGCACGCCCGGCAACATTGTCGCCATCAAGCCCATGAAAGACGGCGTCATCGCGGATTTTAAAGTCACCGAAAAGATGTTGAACTACTTCATCCAGAAGGCGCATAACCGCAAGATGCTGGTGCATCCCCGCATCGTGATCGGAGTGCCGTCAGAAATCACGCAGGTGGAAAAACGCGCCGTCATGGACTCCGCTTATCGCGCCAAAGCCAGCGAGGTATATCTGGTCGAGCAAGCAATGGTCGCTGCCATCGGGGCCGGTCTTCCCATCACCGAGCCGAGTGGCAACATGGTGGTTGACATCGGCGGCGGCACGACGGATATCGCCGTCATCTCCTTGAGCGGCATCGTGTACTCCCGCTCCGTGCGCATGGCCGGCAATCAGATGGACGAGGCCATCATGAACTACCTCAAGCGCAAATATAATTTGCTCATCGGCGAGCGCACCGCAGAGCAAATCAAGATTGAGATCGGCAGCGCGTATCCGCTGGACAAACCGCTCACCATGGAGATCAAAGGCCGCAACCTTATCGAAGGCGTGCCCAAGACGATTACTGTCGACGACAGCGAAGTTCGGGAATCTTTAAGCGAATGTGTTTCGACCATCATGAATGCAGTGCGCGTCGCGCTCGAGCGAACTCCACCAGAACTCTCGGCTGACATCAGCGATCGCGGCATTGTGCTGACCGGCGGCGGCGCTTTGCTCAAGAATCTCGACAAGCGTATTCGCGAAGAGACCGGCCTGCCGGTTTCGATCGCGGACGATCCTCTATGCAGTGTCGTGCTCGGCACCGGCAAGATGCTCAGCGATTTCAAGCTGCTGCGAAAGATCTCGATCGAGTAGGCGGTTTTCCGCTACCCAGACATCCGAAACTGATTTCATGGAATCTGTGCTCACCCGCTACCGCAACGTCACCATCCTGGTGGCGGTGCTGTTTGCTCAGATTTTAGGCTTGGCCATTCAGGTCAAGCGCACCACAGCCAACGAGAGCTCCAGCTTGATTCGCATCTGGGCTCTTGATCTCGTGACGCCGCTCGAGCGCGGTATCGTCGATGCACAGATGGGAATCGCCGGTATCTGGCGGAATTATTTCTACCTGCGCGGCGTTCGTGCCGAGAATCGCCAACTCAAGCAGCAAATCGAGCGCCTCCAGATGGAGCAAGTCCGCCTCAGTCAGGATGCCGAACAGGCACGCCGCCTGCAAGTCCTGCTCGGATTCAAAGAGCAGTTCGTTTCGCAAACAATCGCCGCGCAAGTCATCGGTTCCAGTGGCAGCGAGCAATCTCGTTCCATCTTTATCGACAAAGGAACCCTTGATGAACTGGCGCCCGACATGGCCGTGATCACCGCCGAGGGCGTGGTCGGCAAAGTGCTCCATGCCTACAAATCGACATCGGAAGTGTTGCTGATCAACGACCAGACGAGCGGCGTAGGATCGATTCTCGAGCAATCGCGTTTGCAAGGTGTATTGCGTGGCACCGTCTCTGGGGACTTGCTTCTCGATAAGGTCATGAACGACGAGCAGGTCCAGCCCGGCGAACGCGTCCTGACCAGCGGCGGAGATCAAATCTTCCCCAAAGGACTTCTGATCGGCACCGTTCGCAAGTCCAGCCGCGGCTCCGAAGCGTTTCTTGATGTTCGAGTGAAGCCGGCAGCAGATTTAGGCAGGCTTGAAGAAGTTCTAGTGATCACACAGAAGGAAGACAGAACACCCGAAGCCGCCGAAGCCGGACCGATCCGCGCGGTGGATATCTTGGCGGATAGGCTGCCCTCGGTTCCGGTGAAACCGCTCTCGGATAAGCCAGCCACCACCAACCTAACTGCTGCTCCGAATCCGCTGGCCAAAAGCACGTCATCCGCGAATACCGCGACCAAACTTAAACCGAAAGCGCCTGCGCCCCAAACCGTTTCCGATGCGCCCCCTGATACCGCCGCGGGCGAACAGGCCCCGCCCACAGAGGCTCCACAAACCCACGCAACGCCCGACTCAGAGCCTGCCAAGCCGGAGACACCCCCTCAATAAAGTGGCCATCACTTACACATCCAAGGAGCAGATCGAGGTCTATCGCTTTGGCCTGCCCGCCACCATCGCGGTGCCGCTGTTCGCCGTGGTCGCGCAGTCCTTTCTGCCTCACTGGATACCGTTTTTCACTATCTTCGATCTACCTTTATTGATCGTCATCTTTTTCGCGGTCGCACGCCGCAACCCCGTGGCGGGATTGCTGACCGGCGCCGCCATCGGCCTGCTACAGGATTCTCTTACCCACCAACCGATCGGCCTTTACGGGATCGCCATGACGGTGGTGGGCTACGGCGCTTCGTCACTGGGTGTAAAGCTCGACGTCGAAAACGCCGGCTCGCGCTTCCTCGTCACTTTGTTTTTCTTCGCCATTCACGAAGTCATTTACTTCTCCGTCGCACGCGGCATGATCCGGCTTGGCCTGCACTGGAGCTGGTCGCACGAACTAACCTCAGCCTTGGCCAACGCGGCAATGGCGGTATTGCTATTCCATCTGCTGGATCGCCTGAAGCAGCGCACCTAGTGTGGCTCATGACTTCGGTCACCCCTCACTCAATCCGCAGCCGCCGCACCGCGATACAATCAAGTCATCCTTCAACAAGTTCCAGGGAATCGGTAATCCATGCTTGGCCGCGATGAAAAAGTCTCGCCCTTCCGCCTGACCGCGGTGCAGTACATCATCCTCGGCGTTTTTCTGATCCTCGCCTACGGGCTTTGGCGACTGCAAGTTGTGCAGAGCAACCTGTACTCCACGCTCGCCGAAAAAAATCGCGTGCGGAACGTGCCGATTCTTGCGCCGCGCGGAAAGATTGTTGATCGCGAAGGCCGCATCATCGTGGACAACTATCCGTCCTTCACCGCGCTCTTGTTGCGCGATTCTTCACGCGACCTCACCCAAGACTCCGACTTGATCGCGCAAGGCCTGCACATGGACGCCGACGAAGTGCGCAGCCGCATTAAGCACTTCTCGTCCATGCCGCAGTATGAGCCGATTTATCTGAAAGATGACATCACGCCCGACGAGTTGGCCTTCATCGAAGCGCATCGCAATGAGCTGCCCGAACTCGACACCATCATGGCCCACCGCCGCCTTTATCCAAAGGGCGGATTCATGGCGCACCTCATCGGCTACGTCGGCGAGGTCAGCGAGGACATGCTCAACCAGCCGCAGTGGGAGTTCTACAACCCCGGGGACGTAGTGGGCCGCTCCGGCGTCGAACTGGAATATAACCAGATATTGATGGGCAAGAACGGCTCGCGCCAGGAAGTCGTCAACAGCCACGGCAAATCGGTTGGACAGCTGCAAGAAATTCCAGCCGAACCGGGCAAGCAGCTCAAACTCACAGTCGATATCGACCTGCAAATTGCCGCCGAAGAAGCGCTCGGAGATCGCAACGGGGCAGTCGTCGCGATGGATCCTCGCACCGGAGAAATTCTCGCCATGGCGAGCCGACCGACCTTCGATCCCAATGCGTTTGCGGTGCGAGTCTCGCGCGATGACTGGAACAAGCTGGTCAATGATCCCGATCACCCTTTATTGAATAAGGCGATCCAAGCCCAACTCGCACCCGGTTCGACTTTCAAGATCATCATGGCGACGGCGGGACTGCAAGAAGGCATCGCTCAGGATATGAAAGTCAACTGTACCGGTGGCGCGACTTTCTACGGACGCTACTTCAAATGTTGGGTCGTCGCCGAGCATCGCGTCCACGGCATCACCGACATTAGTAAAGCGATCTATCAATCCTGCGACGTCTTCTTTTACACGCTCGCCGAAAAGTTGGGCATCGAACGCATCGCGAAATACGCCACCATGTTTGGCCTGGGACAGAAAACCGGAGTCGACTTGCCGCAGGAAGTTTCAGGCGTAATGCCTTCGGAAGAGTGGAAGCTCAAGAACTATCGCCAGAAGTGGTATGCGGGCGAAACTATTTCGGTGGGCATCGGTCAGGGCGCAGTGTCGGCGACGCCGATTCAATTGATGCGCGCCATCGGAGCCATAGCCAGCGGCGGAGTCTTGCGGCGGCCGCATGTGACCAACCCCAGTGATTTGCCTGCGGGAGTCGTGCCTGTGTCCAATGTGGAGGATGAAGTCAAGATTCCGCTTGATCCAAAGAACT
>Ga0302320_10002203_pt1 | contig 46298 bp, 38 predicted proteins | sample Bog_T0_3_FD_202130 | JGI IMG/M metagenome (GOLD analysis project Ga0302320, IMG submission 202130) | Peat permafrost microbial communities from Stordalen Mire near Abisko, Sweden - Bog_T0_3 | ecosystem: Environmental > Terrestrial > Soil > Wetlands > Peat | place: Sweden: Abisko, Stordalen Mire...
GCTCTGGTGCTCACCGATTCACCTCGCTGCGTATGATGCCGTCCTCATCATGAAACTGGGGCCACGCAACGCTTTCGCCCCGGCTGCATTGCCTTCCCGAGAAGGTCGGCGGAATTCGTCGCGCGCTCCGCGTGAGCCCTTGAAAGTCGCAGCCGACGCCCATCCTACCAATGCATGACGCTCTGCCGGGCAAAACTGTGGCCAATCCAGGTCTAGGATGCGCGAGAGAAGTTATCTCACTTACTCGACGCGTGGTGGGTCGATCTGTAACATCGATCTGTTGCCGGGCACCCGCATTTCTGCGTGCCTGGCAACAGAAAGAGTTCTTCGCGCTTCTCTCAAATCGTCAAATAACTAGAACGTAATTCGAGCTATCAGACGGATTTGCCGGTTGCCAGTGATTCCTTCCTGCCCGTAGCTGACGTTCTTCAGGCCGAAGGCGGGATTATATTGAATTGCGCTTGAGCTTCCGCCATTGATACCGGGGCCAATAGAAGTGAAGGGTTGGAGCGCCGGCTGTGAAGGCCCTCCCGGTGACCCAACCCCAGGAGCGAGATTAGTTCCATTGGAAACGCCGTCGACACTGGCAGGCGTCAGATTATAGAGGGTTCCCACGTTCGCAAATGTATCAAGCGTAGGAACGCCTCCTATGTCCCCACTGGGCGATAGCAGTGCATGGTTGAAGACGTTGTCGAAGTCCGCGCCTATTTTTACAGAAACGCGTTCATTGATGTGAAAGGCCTTGTGAAGTCCCAGGTTCACGCCCCAGGTTGACGGACCGGTAAGAGCGCCACGCCGGGCTACAGCTGGATTAGTCCAGTAAGTGGAGCCTAGATCCGGAGGTTGGAAGGCAGCGGTTGCTGTGGGGTTTCCAAAACCATCGGTTGGTTCTGCCGCGAACTGATGTAATTTGTTCTGCCCAGCATATGGGTTGTTGACGATATTGGCACGGTATTGTGGCCCTCCATCCCCAACAGCGTCCTCGGCTCCTGAAGCAATGTTACCCGCCAGGGTAGGATCGCAGTCTCCGCAGTACCAGTTAGGTGTAAACCCAATACCCGACTTTGCGAACATATTAGTTGTGGCCTGCCATCCGCCTATCATGGCATCGGTGAGTTTGTTTGCGGCGGCGGCATAGTGCTGTCCGTGACCAAAGGGAAGGTCATAGACGGCGTAGGCGACGACCCGGTGCGTGGATACGTAGTAGTCCCGCGTATAGTCGTACCTTGTATTAAACGGGTTATAGTTCCCTGTGCCAATACTGCCTCCACCAGCGTCCCCGGCCGACGTTTTCTGATCCAGATAGGTATAGGAGGTGCTGAAGGTCAGTGATTTAGCCTTGCGCTCGGCCTGGACTTGCAATGAATTGGTCATGCTCTTGCCGTGATTTCCGACGCCGGTGACAAAATCTCCAAGCATGGGAAATGTAATGCGAGCGTCGTCTGCGTAGGAATATGCGCAGCTTCCACTAGCATTGTATGGATCGCAAGCGGTGTAAAGATCTGACGAGGGTAACGGCACCAGGCCGTTGTAGTTATCATCTCCTTGTGTGGTGCCGAAGGGGTTATCGCTGGCGTTGATCATGTCCAAATCGTTGCCCATGATCATGCCTTTTTGGGCCGAGCCGATATACGAAACCCGAACCGTTGTCTGCCACGCCAACTGCTGCTCAAAGGTGGCATTCCACTGCATCAGGCGAGGATTCTTGACACCGACCGCAACCCAGTTGGCGGTGGGAAAGTTGTTGAACTGATTTAGCTTGCCGCCGGTGACGGGGGTGGTGCCCGATGTATCGGTGCTGCTGGTTGGCCAGGGATCGATTCGGTAGCCGGCTTGATTCTTGTAGGTGGCTTGGATGTTGAATGTGTTGGTAGAGAGGGTATCGCGAATTTGATGCGCCGACGAGGTCGGATAGAAAACGCCGACTCCGCCGCGAAAAACCTGTTTGTCACCGATGTGATATGCCCATCCGAAACGCGGGCCATAATCGAACCTGTCTGGCCTGACCAGGCCGCGGCCGACTCCAAGACCGGATTGCGACGCAAGCACATAGCCAATACCAGTAGGAGGAAGGCTGAGTTCCGTGGGTTGGAGGTAATTCAGCGTCTTAGCCGACGCAAGGACATAGCGACCTACCTGACCGGTGCTCGCATTCCTGTAGTAGGGATCGAAGTTGGCCATGATGTCGTTTTTATCGACATACGGGGTGTACAGGTCATAGCGCATGCCCAGGTTCAAGGTGAGTCGCGTGTTTACCCGGAAATCATCCTGCGCGTAATAGGCGGTCTCCCAGTTGGAAACATCCATCGCGGGACGGGGTTCAGGGACGTACGCGGCCTTGTAGGGCGCATTCCCGAGCAGGAAGTTGGTGTACCCGGTTAGATTGGTGCCGTTGTATTCCAATGTGCTCTGCGGAGTGCCGCGCAACGACGCAAAGCCATCCACCGCCTCGTTGCGGACAAAGTCCGCGCCGAACTTCAACGCGTGACGGCCCTTCTGCCAACTGACTGTATCTCCAAAGGTCAGCAAGTGTTGAGTGAGATCGCGATCGGAAATCCGGGCGCCATCGCCCATTGTCGCGGGGCAGACGCCGCTGAGGCAGAATTCGATGACGGGATTTCCGTACAACCCCATCGATCCCGACCCAATGATAGCGCCATAGGCCGCGATATCGGTGGGCGACATACCAATACTCGATAGGAAGCTACTGACGGTCGTGTTGTCCTTGTAGGACAAATTCTGGTTGTTGTAGCCTCCGCGCGCTTCATTGACCAGGTGCGGAGTAAAGACGTGGGTATAGGAGGATGAAAGCACAGAATTGCTGCGGACAAAATGATTGAGGCCGAGGCCCGTGTAAGGAAAGGAGACCGGGGACGTGGCATCGTTTTCAGCAGAACCGTGGTAGACCGCGTAGATACGGTTCGAATCGTTAAAGTCGTGATCGATGCGCAGGTCACCCATATGTGTGATGTCAGATCCCGGCAATGTCGTGGAATAGGCATTAAGGAGGCCGGTCGCAGCATTGATCTGGTTTCCTCCAGGGCCTACGCCGTTGTCGGGAATATTGCTTGGAAAGTAAAGGCTGACTAACTTCGAAGTAAGGGCATTCTGCGCGGCCGAGGGAACGCCCGTGACCACTGTAGTCCCGTTGCATGTCCCTGTCGTCACCCCCGCTGGGGTTACGTTGCCCGGCGTGTCGGCCACGATCGAAGCCAGTGTCGGATCGTTGCAGAGATTGACCTCGGAAAAGTCACCGGCCTGCACCTTGGGCGACATTACGCCAGTATTGTTCGTCTCTGGAATGGGAGCGGCTGAATCCCAGAACTCATAGGCCATGAAGAAAAAGGTCTTTTTCAGCTTGGGAATCGGTCCGCCCCATGATCCGCCGACTTGAGTGAAGTTGGAATGCGCTTTCGCAACCCCCGAACCAGACATTGGCGCGGCTGCCAGGCCTGAGTTCACGTCGTTGTAAAAGACAGAGCCGTGATTTTGAACTCCGCCGCTCTTGGTATTGACGCGAACATTGAGGATGCCTGCGTACTCCGCGCTGAAATTATTCGAGAGGACGTTCAGCTCGCCCACCGACTCCAGCGATGGCTGGCTTTTAGTCTGCTGATCAAAGACGCCGCCGCTATTGCGCTGGCCATCAAGCGAAAAGCTGAAGCCATAGCTCTGGCCACCCACGGGCTTGAATGTGGAAAGGTTCAAGGGCGGTGCGCCGCTACCGGCACCCTGCGTGACGCTGGGGTCGATGTACAGAAACTGATTGATGTCGCGGCTGTCACGCGGCAGTTCAATCACCGCCGTGGGGTTGAGAGTTTGGCTCAGGGTGGAATTGTCCATATTGATTCCCACGGCTTCTGATGTGACCTGAACGCTGACGGTCTCCGTCGCCAAGTGAAGCACGGCGTTCTGCTGCGAAACGTCAGAACCGTTCAGAACAATGCCATTGATGACGCTGGTTTCGAATCCTGGGGCTGCAAACGCGGCCTTGTACTGTCCAGGAATCAGATTGGGCGCGTCATAGTCACCGCTTGCATCTGTATTGAACGAGTAAACCCTGAGGTTGCTCAAATTGGTGATCGTGACCTGGGCGTTGGGAATGAGCGCGCCGCTGGAATCTGCGACGACTCCGCGGATTGTGCCGAGATCTGAACCTTGCGCGAACAGATTCGGAGTGTAGATTGTGACGCACATCGCAAGAAAAACAAAGAACGATCGTATCTCTCGTATCTTCATTCGCGCCCTCTCTTGATGGAGTCCAAGTCCTCATGGAGTCCATGCACAGATTATAGAAGGGAAATAATACACTAAACGAAGGAAAAGCAAATAAAAATCTTGAAATAATAACATCGGTGCAACTGAGCGAAGAATAAAGAGTTGCGGAAGGGGGCCACCCAATTCTCCGAGCCTCCCGCTACCCTTTTCGGCTGAAAATCTGCCGTGGGAGTATTGCGCAGGCACGACAAATTCTGTAGGAATTCCGGCAGAATCGGGATGTTTGAGATCGAATTCACAGTTCTGCAGCTGTTGCTCCAAACTGTGGCGCCAGGCAAACGTCTTCCATTCTGCTTCGATTGTGGAATTCTGTTGACCCGAGCCCATGGAAGTAATAGAACGATTATCAACGCAATGATTCAAACCATCAAAGCCCGCATGAGAAAAGAGATGAAAGCTTTCGCAAGATGCGCAATCGCACTCTGCATGGTGAGCCAACCGCTCTGGGCGGGCGAATTCCAGGTAGTTGGCCCAGGCGGCGGCGGCGCGATGTTCCACGCCACCATCAACCCACACGATGCCAACGAGGTGCTTGTGGCCTGCGACATGACTGGGTCCTATATCAGCCATGATGGAGGCCATTCCTGGCGTATCTTCAACCTGCGCGGCGCCGTTCAGTTCTTTGCCTTCGATCCACTGCGGCCGCACGTGATCTACGCAGCAACCCGAGCCTTGTGGCGCAGTACCGACGATGGCGAAAGCTGGAATCTCGTCTGGCCGAAGCCGTCGATGGTGGACGGAGTTCAGATGAATTCCGACCATGCCAGCGAGGTCATACTCTCCAATTCCAATCCTCTCGGAGAGATCGTAGCCCTGGCCATCGACCCTGCCGATCCGCGCATCTTGACCGCGGTTGCGGTCAAGGATGGCGTGGCGGCAATCCATATTTCGAAGAATGACGGCAGCGACTGGGAGAAGATGACGACCCTATCGGCGCCTCCGCAACCGATGCGGTACGATTCGCCTTCGGCCTCAATCTGGATTGATCCACACTCCCCCGTGAAGGACCGCGATCTCTACGTTGCGGAAAAGAGGAGCATCACAATACGGCAGCATGGCAAGTGGCAGAGCTGGCCTGCGCCGGCGGGCGTTGCTTTCGCTGATGTCAGCGCGGGCTTCTCTTCTCCGCATGGCGTCCAGTTGTATGCAGCTTCCGGGGAGGGGGCCTATGTGTCGAACGACGGCGGCGCAACCTGGGCTGCTTCTTCGTTGCCCGGTAAAGGCGCGCAGGTTCGAGCTATCGCTGCCAGCTTGGAGCACCCTGAGTGTGCATACGCCTCTTACAGTCATCTTCTACTTGACGGGAGATCATGGATGGGCGTGGCGCGCACCCGCGATGCCGGCCTTCACTGGACTCTGGTCTGGCAGGAAGAAACGAAAGTCGCGCCCAATCTTCATGACGCATGGATAGCCGAGCAGTTTGGCCCCGACTGGGGCGAGAATCCCCTCGATCTGGGCGTGGCTCCCCAGGATCCAAACCTCGTCTACGGTACAGACTTTGGCCGAACCATGAAGACCACGGACGGCGGAGCGAGCTGGCACGCAGTCTATTCCAGCAAGGCGCCCGGAGCAGGCTGGACAAGTACCGGCTTGGACGTGACCAGCACTTACGGCTATCTGTTCGACCCATTCGACGCGCATCGGCGTTTTATTCCCGCGACCGACATCGGGCTGTTTCGCAGCGAGGACGAGGGCCGCTCCTGGACGAGATCGGTCTCTGGTGTTCCAGAGGCATGGTCCAACACGACATATTGGGTAACCTTCGATCCGCAAATCCCCGGCAAGATGTGGGGCGCGATGAGTGGAACCCATGACCTTCCCCGGCCAAAGATGTGGCGTACGACCGCCATGACAACATTTCGGGGTGGGGTCTGCCTGAGCCTGGATGGCGGCCGGACCTGGAAGCCTTCGAACCAGGGGATGCCGGAGACTGCTCCGACCCACATTCTGCTCGATCCTTCGAGTCCGAAGGGAAAAAGAACTCTTTGGGTCACCGCCATGGGGCGCGGCGTCTACAAGAGCTCGGACGACGGAGCAACGTGGACGCTGAAGAACAATGGCATCGCTCAGCATGAGCCGCTGGCCTGGCGATTGGCCCGCTCCGGCGACGGAACGCTGTACGTAGTGGTGGCCAGGCGCAGCGAAGACGGAAGCATAGGAACGAGCGGCGACGGAGCGGTCTACAAGTCCACCGACGGCGCAGAGTCCTGGCACGCGGTAAACCTACCTGCAGGAACCAACGGACCGAACGGCCTGGCGATCGATCCTGGCGATCCCCAGCGTCTGTACCTCGCTGCATGGGCTCGGGCGATCGGGATGGACGGCACAGGTGGCGGAATTTATCTTTCTCCGGATGGAGGCCGCACCTGGAAGAACGTCCTGGATCACGATCAGCACATCTACGACATCTCCATCGACCCGCGGGATGCAAACCTGCTCTATGCCGCGGGCTTTCAGTCCTCTGCATGGCGCTCGAATGACCGTGGCGAACACTGGACGCGCATACCAGGCTTCAACTTCAAGTGGGGTCAGCGCGTCATGCCCGACCCCATGGACCCGAAGATGATCTACATCAGCACCTTTGGCGGAGGCGTATGGCGCGGTCCATCGGCCGGCGCCACCGGCCATGCGGACATCGCCACTCCCGTAATGCAACCCGGCCATTGATGGCTCCCTGAAGGACGATGCAATGAACCGTCGAGACTTATTGAAGACCGCTGCTTTGCTGCCGGTACTCCCCGGTCTCCAAGTCATAGCCGAAGATCCAAAGCACCTTTGGCAGGGTTACAACTTCGGTCCTCTCTTCCCGGCGAAGGGCCGGCTTAACCAAGGCCCATTCGATATTGACCAGGATGAAGGCTGGCAAACCATTTTGTACACCACGCCTTCGGAAAAGCCGCTCCGCAACCCGGGCCTCGGACTGCTTGGCTATACCTGGGAGGAGAGCGGTCCGTCGATCGCGGTGCGCGAAGGGCGGCAGACGCTGGAGGATCATGTCGAAAAAATGGCCAGCCTTCCTTTTGTCGACGTGCTGTATATTCGTTGCGACTGGCGCAACGTGCAGAAGCAGGCAGGCCGGCTCGACCTTGATCCTGTATGGAAGTTGACGCTGGCAGCCGCCAAACGTCACGGGCTGCGTGTCGCCTTTCGCATCCAGAGCTCCAACTCGGCATTTCAGCCGAAACAACTTGCGCTGCCTGAATTCCTGCGCTCGCGGGTGCCCATGGTCTCCATCGGTTCCATGGGCCAGTTTGGCGACAGCGATGCCTCTGTCTCGGGCCAAACAAAAGGAAACTGGATTGAGCCCCGCTATGATCATCCGGAGTACCAGAAGGCGCTCGCTGAATTGAACCATTTACTCGCCGACCGTTTCGATGGCAATCCACTGATCGAATTCGTTGACATAATGCATGTGGGATTTTGGGGCGAAGGACACTTCTGCGGTTATCCCGGCCCCTTCCCGGATTTTGAAACTGCGCAACGAACGCTCAACCAAATGGTGCGCATGCAATTGGATGCCTGGAAGAAGACGCCGCTGGCCATGAATACCCAGCCGGACATCAGCAACACCGGCAACCGCGAAGCACTTGAAATCGCGGTACGAGGAGGCGCCTGGGTTCGCTCTGACAGCATCGTTGTTGAAGAGCCGATTCAAATCGAAGAGCTTGCCAATCGCCCTCCCTGGCTGGCGTCGATTCTCGAAGATGGATACTTCCGCAAGTACGATGCCTCGACTCTCGCCGTCGATGCAGCCGGGGTCAATGAGTTGGAAAACTATATGCTTCATGTCCTCGATCTCAAAGCGAACTACTGGTCGCTGTGGACCGAGTCAGAGAACCTGGCCAGCTACAACCAGCGTTACCCGCGCGGGTTTGATCGGCTGCGCGCCAACATGGGCTACAGGTTGAGGCCCTCCTGGGTCTGGCAACGAAAGCGCTTCGGGACTTCGGAACTCGTCATTGCGATCTCCAACCGCGGAGTCGCCGGCGTTCCCGGCGTGCTTTGGCTCACGGCAAAGAGTCCCGACGGAAGCATCAAGCTGCGCGGCTCATTCGATCCAGGACACCCTTATGGCGGTGCGCTGCGCATGGGATCCTTCCTCTTGCCCAAGAATTATGTTGGAACCATCGACCTTCTGGCGGAGATCGAGCTGCGGCCCGATGTGCACAAGCCCGTTGCATGGGCCTGCGAACAGCCTCGCAATCCGGACGGCTCTCTCTCTGTGCAAATCCGACCCATGAACGACCCGAAATGGCGCAAGGCGATTTGAGTTCTCCGCCTGCACTGTGGTTTCGTCTTGCCGCGATCGTTTGATCTGAGCGCGGTTCTCAAGGAGGAGAGCGAAATGAATCGTCGTCAAGTGTTGTACGGAACAGGCATGGGACTAGCGGCCACCATTGCGGCGCAAGCGGGAATCAAGGCGCCCACAAGCAACCAAGAGCAAACCAAGCCTGGGGCGCTCAAGCTTGCCGACTATCAGCCCACCAGTATGCTGCACGCGCGCGAGACCCGTGTCGAACGTGCACGCTACCCGCTAATCGACATACACACCCACATCACAGAGTCAAGCAAGTGTGTCAACGGCGTTTGCCTGGCCGGCGAACGCAATTTCTATGCCCCTCCGGAGGAAGTGATCCCGGTAATGGATCGCAAGAATATACGCGCCATGGTCAATCTGACCGGAGGCTTCGGCGCTGGTCTGGCCAAAACCATCGAGACGTACGATAGGAGCTTTCGCGATCGTTTCTACACATTCACAGAGCCGTCCTACGCGCGTTTCCTGGAGCCGGGTTATCCGCAGATACAGGCTCAGGCAATCGAGCAGGCGCACCGGGACGGGGCTCGCGGGCTCAAGATTCTCAAGACGCTTGGCCTCTACCTTCGAGAGAACATTACCACTGGAGCGCTGGTAAAAATTGACGATCCCAGATTCGATCCCATGTGGGAGGCCTGCGGACAGTTGAATATTCCAGTCGCGATTCACATCTCCGATCCGGTCGCGTTCTTCACGCCCACGGACCGCTTTAACGAGCGCTATGAAGAGCTCAACAATCATCCTGACTGGTCTTTCGCCGGACCAGGCTTTCCCACGAACGCTGAGTTGCTGGAGGCGAGAAACAGGATGATTGCGCGTCATCCCAACACGCGGTTCATTGCGCTGCATGTGGGCAACTTCGCGGAAAATCTGGAGAACGTCGGCCAGGCCATGGACCGGCTGCCCAATATGAACGTCGACATCGCTGCGCGGATTGGCGAGTTGGGGCGGCAGCCCCGCGCGGCGCGCGCCTTCTTCGAGAAATATCAAGACAGGATTCTGTTCGGGACCGATGCTGTGCCGCACGTCCGTAATTTTCCGCAACAGCTATTCGGCGACGAACTCTATGAGATCTATTTTCGATTTCTGGAAACGGATGACGAGTACTTTGACTATGCTCCCGCCAAAGTGCCACCGCAGGGCCGTTGGCGCATCTCCGGGATCGACTTGCCGGACGCGATTCTGCGCAAGGTCTACTATGAAAATGCCGTCCGCGAGTTGCGACTCCCCCTAGAGGAGAAGGGTGCTGGATAAACGTGTCGAAGCAACTTCACAACCGTATCGGGGCCGCGAGACACATAGCCTGGGCCCTGGCAGGCGCGCTTTATCGAGGACATCGCCGTGAAAAGTGCCTTCGCTTCATGCTTGCTTCTTCTGTGCAGCGCCATCCATGCAAATGCGATCGACCGCGGAACTTTCCAGAGTGCTTTTGCAGATCGGGATGTTGCGCTCGACACGAATCCTCAATCTACATTCTGGCAAGGGGCTCCTTCGGTTTTTGCGGAAGTCGACAGCCAGGGCCGCATGCTTCCTTCACATCGAACGCAAGTTAGCTCCCGATGGACAAAGAGCAATCTCTATGTGCTTTTTGTATGCCCTTACGAGGAACTATTTCTGAAGCCTTCGCCGAATGTTGCGGAAGAGACCTTTGGGCTTTGGAACTGGGATGTTGCCGAGCTGTTCATCGGCTCTGACTTTCACAACATTCGGCGATACAATGAGTTCGAAGTTTCACCGCAACAAGAGTGGACCGACCTTGATATCAATCTCGATCTTCCAGATCACACAGCCGGATGGACATGGAACTCCGGGTTTCAGGTCGCGGCGCGCATCGATTCCAAGGCGAAGATATGGTACGGCGCGATGCGAATCCCCTTCGCTTCCCTGGATGCGCGCCCTCCCGTCGCAGGCAGAATATTTCGCGCGAATCTGTTTCGTTCGCAGGGTCCGCCTGAACAGAGGAAGTCGATTGCCTGGAAAGCTCCAATGAGCGACACCTTTCATGTCCCCGAGAAATTTGGGCGGCTCACGCTGGTAAAGCATAAGTAGGAGCAAAGCGTTAGCGACCTGGCGTTGATGGCGTGGTCAACTGCAAATCGAAATGGTGAGGGACAGGATGGGCATCGGCGCGCTGACGCTCGACTCCCTTCAGGTATGCATCGGCCAACGCCTGAGCGGTGGATGACTCGTCAATAGTTGTTGAGCTGCTGACGATTTCAAAACGCGCCGATTCCAGGTCATTTACCTTTTCGGTATCGAATGCGACCAGCCGGGCCTGTTCGAGCATTGGGGTTTCCATGGTGGCCAGGTTGATTCCCTCCGCAAGTTGTCCAGCCAGGAAACTGCCGATCTTGCGACCGTCGATGAACAGCTCGTAGGTCCCAGCCGGAAGATCGAACACTTGCAGCGTTTCCTGGTCAAGCGCCGCGATCAGGTCAGAATGCATGGCCACCAGCGCAAGCACAGGATCGACCTCCGGCGGCGGGAGTGGGAGAGGCAGCGCTTTGTCGGCTTGTTCCCAGCTTATTCTGCTTGGGAGTCTTCCTTTGCTTCGCATCAAGCCGGCAACGTCAGTATTAGCCGCGTTGAAACTCAAATTTGCGCCGGCATGGATGGCGACGGAAGTAACCAGCGGCGAGGCCTTCCAGCTCTTGAGCAGGCTCTCCGCCATGATCCAGTGTCCGCCCTGCTGCGGATGGACGCGGTCGGGAATGATCTGCCGCGCCAGAGAAGGAGATTCTGTCTTGATTGTTCTCAGTACGGTGGTGAGGGGCGTGTTGAAGTCGGCTGTCTGTGTGCCGAGTTCACCTGCAAGCTGGATGACAAACGCGCTGTATTTCAGCAAGACGCTGTTGGATCCGCCCGAAAAGCGAGGTTCGCGGGTCACATCGTCATAGGGCGAGGGCTGAATGAGCGTGATGCGCACCCGCGGATTGTTCTTCTGCATCGCCTCGACGATGTGCCGATATCCCCTGGCATAAGTAGAGAAAATGCCCGGATCATCGGGCCGGTAGTAAGAGTCGTTCATCCCCAGTAGTATCGTGATGACGTCTGGATGCCATGCGAAGACATCGCGATTCAAGCGCAGGTCAATGGGTCCGTTCTGTCCGCCGCTGACCTTGTCGGCACTCACGCCCGCATTGTGAAAGCTCACCTTCCAGGCGGGATAGTGGGTAAGAACGTACTCTTCCACATCCTCCGTGTATTCGCGTTGTTCCGTAATACTGTCGCCGTAGAATGTGACCCGGTCTCCATCGTGCAGAGCAAAACTAGCTGCTGTGATCTGGGCATGGACGGCGCCGCACAGAGTGCAGATGCCAAGCAACAGAAAAGCACTGGCGGATAGAATTTTCGGACTCATAAATCCCTCTGACCCGGTATGGTTGACAGTGCGCTTCGGCGCCGGGCGACTTTGATGCAGGTTTGACCATCGCAGCAATATGATTCATGCCAGATGCAGAACTACTTGACGCCAGCAAACTCAGCCAGTGCCTCCCGTGCTAAATGGTGAGACATTTGTGCGTCTGGATGAAGCAAAGAGCTTTGCAAGGATTCCTTCGCAGCTTCCTTTCGATTGAGCGCTGCCTGCAACATGCCGATGTTATAGAGCCACGATCCGGAGCGGGAACTGGTCTCGAGGCGGCTTTCCGCCTCGGCCAACGACTTCGCGATCTGTTGATCCGCTTTCCCTGCGTCGTATGTACCCAGAGATTTCTCTGCCTTGATAGCCCACGAAAGATTCGCGGAATCGACACTGGCAGCAGCCATCTGCAACAGATCCTGGGACTCCTTCGCGTGCCCGCAAATTCGGGCAATTCCAGCCAGCTTGACGTACTCTCGCGCCGATCTGACTTCCAGGCCCAGCCCGTGCTGTTTGCCGGCCAGGAAATCGCTGGCCAGTGTGCAGTTGTTTTCCTTGGCCCACGTCTCAGCTTGCATTAGCTCGATCTCTAAGACCACTTGTTGCGACGTGATTCCTCCCTCTTCGCTGGGAAAGAACCGATCCTTGAACAACGCCAGCGACTCCACATATTGCCCGGCCTCGGCGCGCGTCAACGCTAGTTGATAGACAAGGTCTGCCGGCATCTTCGATTTCGGATCGTCGGCTAAAGGGTATTGCGAGAGAATGGCTGCGCGTTCGCCGGCCGATGCTCCTGTCAAGCTCATCGCTTCATCGAGACCTACGTATACCTCGGAATTTTCCGGATCGTTTTTCATGCCCTCCCGAAAATACTCCAACGCGCGCTGTGGATCGCCTTTCACCTTCAGCAACGCATTACCCAGATCGACATCAAGCACCCGCATGTGCGGAGCAAGGCGCTTTGCTTCCGCCCAGTGGGCCATGCCTTCGTCGTTTAATCCTTTAGAGAAGATCAGCGTGCCCAGCAGGTAATGAGCAGTTGCATCCTTTTCGTTCATCGCGAGTGCGGCCTGCAAAACAACCCTGTCAGTCTCCGACGATGGAAAGACGAGACTCGGGGAAAGCTCCGATGCTTGCTGCCAGTTGCGCTGTATATCGGCGCCGAGTTTCAGTTTGCAGTAGGCAGCGTAGTAAAGCACCAATGGGTTTTGTTGGGGCAACACAGAACCATTTTCGCTCTGGTCCGCGGCAACGGGCGGATAGGTATCATCGAGAACCTCCAGAGCTTTTCGATAGAGGCCAAGCCGCATGAAATCGGCAGCATCCCGAAGCACGCGGTAAGGATCTGCCGCCAGATGTTGTTTGTCGGGCCTGCCTGTGTCTTCCTTCAGGAAGTCGCTCATGGGGTCCGCTGCCAGACCGAGGTTCGCCAAACGATCTGCTTCAGGGTGCTGGCCCAGCGCGCGCAGAACAGCCTCCAACTCCTCCTGGGAACGAAGATCCGCCGGCTCCGCGGCTACAGCGGCCCTCAGAAAGGAGGCTGCTCCCTGGAGGTCGTTTTCCCTTGCCCGCAATTCTGCCAACCTGAGCGCTGCGGAGCCACGCAGGCCCGGTTGACGGTAGGCGACCTCGTAGGCTGTTTCCGCCTCACGCGTGTGGCCCAGACCTTCCTCGGCAATACCCAGGTAATAAGCAATCTCGGAGTTGGACGTGTCGCGCTTTTGCGCGAGTTGAAGGAAGCGATCCGCTTCCTCGAAACGCTGAAGAGACGCAGCCAGCCTTCCAGCAGCCACCTGGAGCGACTGGCTCTGCGGGTATTTCTCCAGCGCACCCTCGGAGGTGGCAAGCGCGAGCACAAGCTCTCCGTTCAGTTCCTGATTCTGGCTCAACTGCAACCAGTCGTCCTCCGATCTGTTGGCGGGTGCAGGAATGCGCGTTACCTGCTGGGGTCCGGCCTCGATCGCCGCTTCCGGGTCCCAATCGTAATCGCCGTCTGTTTGTTTCAATAGCGAGTGTCCCGCGCGGTCTTTCAACTCGAAGGTCAGCTTGGCAGCTTGACCTTGCGGAGAAACAGAATGCGACCATGTTTTGTCCGGCGTCAGGTTGGCGGTCTCGCTCCATAGGGCCGCGCCGTTCCCGGTGATCGTGATCTGCGCGCCTGCGAGAGGTTCATTCACGTTCAAGGCAACCGTGGTATCGGAGCCATGGGCATTGAAATGAACCACCCCTTCCTTATTGGCCCGCGAGATTCCCCCGGTCCCGCGCACCGGCATCCAGAACTCGCTGAAATGAATGCTCTTCCCAGGGCCCAGGAATGCATACGTTTCCTGATTGCGAAAGAGGCCCGCCTGCACTTCAACATAGGCGCTATTGTTATCTGAAAGCGCCCTGCGCCAGGCAAGACCCGCCGCATCGACACCCCACGACCAGATTTTTTTCGCCGGCAGGTCGCAATAGTCCGCAAAATGAGCGGTTCCCGTCTGAGTCTTCGGGTTCCATATGCCCATGAACGGCTCGTGACTCCCATGCACAAACACCGAGACCGGCCCGTCGGTTTGATTTTTAATCAGACTCAGGTCCTTCCCCTTCGAATCGATCGGCCAGTGATACACATCCGTGAAGCCATGTGAAGCGGCAAACCGCATGGGGTAGTCGACGCGGGAATCGTCCCAGACCTGTACCGCGGCGTTGTCCCACCAGTAGTAACGGTGTCGAACATCGCTGCGGTTGTACAGGGTCACACGTTCTTCAAGAAGGGTGGAGGCCGGTTTCAAGACCAGTTCCACTTCCCACTGCATGCCATAAACACGATCAATATTGCCCACCCAGACCGATGCGCTTCCGTCCTCATGGGCGGCATAAGCAAAGTCCACCGGGGACATCGAAACCCAGTTATGGGAGACAGGGAAGTTGTATTCCACGCCGAATGCGGCCCACGCTCCGCGATACCCAATCTGCGCCTTCTTGATGGAAGGGTTGGCATAGAACATCGGCTGGCCGCTGATCTTGTCGATGCAGGTATATAGGTGACCGCCAATGTCCGGCAGAACCGTGCATTTCAGATATTCGTTCTCGAGGAAGACCGCGCGCCATGTGTGGTCTGCCTTCACTCCGGTCAGGTTCATCCTCAGTGTGTAGGGATAGTTGAAGCGTGCTTTCGCGTAGATATCGAACGGCGGGTTCGGATCAGGCTGGCCTTCTTCATACGTGGGCAGCGTAAGCGTCCCTTGCCAGACCTTTACCTGAGAGGCAGCAGGTTGGCAAAATGCAGAGAGCGCTCCCAGCAGAAACAACGCACATAAAGGGTCTTTTTTCATAGATATCCTCATTTCGTATTGCTGCCATCGAGCCTGCTTGCAGAGCGGGTCGCCCCGGTTCGTGGGGCTTCGCCCAAATGCGTATTACGTTTCGTTATTATATATGACGTATTGAGTCTTTTGTCCATCTTTTGAATGGCCTCCGAGAGACCTGCGAGACATGAAGACCAACGAATTTGACAGCGATCCGGGAAATGAAGAGCGGAGAGAGGAGCCCGAAGGGACGGACGGGAGCAGGCTTGCTCTCACCCTCCTGATGCTCCCTGCGGCACGGCTGAGGCCGCGCACCTTCAAAAACGCCGAATTATCGATCCGGCACGAATCGAATGCGTTGTGATTTCCCACCCAGTCACAGTACTTTCGTACCGGGGATCAATAAGCAGAGGCGCCCCTTGCCGATGTTGACCGCGCTAGAGGCGCGCCGCTCGGGTTCCTGCGTGGCTCATGGAGCAGATCATATGTTTATTCAGTTACTTACGACATGCCAATCGCTGTCCGTTTTTCGTCGCAGCAACCGATTCAAAACCATGGATGGGGACGAGTTGCGGCAGATCCCCAGCCCTGCGGCTCAATTCACTCCGGCAATCGCCCTTGGCATTAGCTTTTTCGCTGCGGCGGCTGTGCATACAGTTATGATAAAGAACGATAATGGAAGTATAGGGTAAGCAAAGATGAAAGCTAATGCAAAAAAGGGAAGAGATATGCTCGTCGATGAGCGCCGCCGTTATATGCTCAATCAGATTCAGCGCGATGGCCGCGTTCTCGTCTCAGAACTCTCCGATACACTTGGCATTTCGCAAATTACGATCCGCAAAGATCTTGACTGTCTTGAAGCCAAGGGCTTGGCGCAGCGCACCCATGGAGGAGCACTCTCTCCTCAAGGGAGTACCCTGCTCGATCCCTCCATACAGGAGAAGGAACACAAGCAAACCAAAGAGAAACTGCGCATAGCCAAGGCGGCCGCTTCTCTGGTAGAAGAGGGCCAGTGCGTGCTACTCGACTCCGGCACAACCACCACGGCAGTTGCGCGTGAACTGCGCCGTTTCTCGCACCTTACAGTCATTACCAACGCCGTGAATATTGCCACCGAGTTCGCGGGGACGGATTTCGAAGTGATCTTGACCGGCGGGACGCTGCGCAAGAACTCGTTTTCCTTGGTCGGGCCTCTGGCTGAGGACGTTCTGAGCGAGATGCATGCCGACATTCTCTTTCTTGGTGTCGACGGATTCGATACAAAGATCGGGCCGATGACTCCCAACTTCCTCGAGTCGCGCGTAAATCGCGCCATGGTGAATGCGGCCACGCGAGTTGTAGCCGTCTGCGATTCAACAAAATTCACCCGGCGCAGTCTGGCTCAAATCGTGCCCCCGAAAGCCATCCACACTGTCATTACCGATGACCAGCTCGGCGACGACATTGAGGAAGCGCTGAGTGCGGCAGGGATCGAAGTAATTCGTGTCTAGCGTGTTCAAATCCCTAACGTATGCGGGCCGACATGCCGCGCATACGTTACCTGCCCGCGTTTTCCCCGGTGAAAGTCCTTGCTTGAGCGGTCAATGCCAAGCAAAGGAGAAGCGCATTGGCTGGAATGCCTGCCGCATATCGCCGCGCCGTGAGCATCTGCATCCTTGAGAGCTACTTGCCGTCTTATACGAGCAGGATCTTGCCGCAAATGGCACAGGGACCTAGGCTGGCGCTCTGCTCCAGGACTAGGATACTGTTGACCGCTTCACCAAAAGGATCGAGAAACGGCAGAGCGGGCCTGTAGTGGCCGTTGGAACATCAAGAGAAATCCCCAACGAGCCGGGTGTACGCTAAAAGGAAATAAACGAAAGTAAAAGTTGATAATATAGCACCTAAAGCCTATACTCGGCTCCATTGCGAGATTGCGAGATTGAAAAAGTGTTGGAGGCAATGCATGGGTTGCGCGACCGCAAAGAGCGAGGATGCCCATCGCACGCCTCGCGCCAGGGCCGATGAAGCGTCTATGGACCCTTCCTGCCCCTGGATGTGCAGGGGAAGTTGTATCGCGGCAATGCGCTCAATCTGCCGCACGCCAACTCGTAGCGATGGCGGCTGCCTGGAGTCCGGAAGATTCCGCGGGCGGACAGTGCGATCCGGTGCGGTCTCGATCTTTGCCCGGCTGTCGCGCGAGTTGCTTTGTATCTCTTTGGAAACTGATGAATCGAATGTTGTCCGTGCCCGCCTTGGGCGGAATCTGGAGTTGAACATTGGCGTATTCGTCTGATAGATGCGAAATCCGGAACATCGAAGAACTTGAGGGCGTCCTGAGTGAGCCGACGGATGCAACCATCCGCACAATGGGCGCACTGGAGGGCGATCTGGTGGTTCTGGGGGTTGGCGGGAAGATGGGGCCAACTCTAGCCCGCATGGCAAAGACCGCTTCTGATCTTGCCGGCGTGAAGCGGCGGGTCATTGGTGTATCGCGGTTCTCCGGTGCGTCCAAGCTGGAAGAGAAGTTGCAATCGTGGGGCGTGGAGACTCATCGCTGCGACCTGCTGGACTTGTCTTCGTATGACCGCTTGCCCGAGGCGGCCAATGTGGTCTACATGGCGGGCATGAAATTTGGGTCTACGGGCCAGGAATCGCTGACCTGGGCCATGAATACCTTTGTACCTGGACTGGTCTGCGAGCGGTACCGCAACAGCCGTATCGCCGTATTCTCCACGGGCAATGTCTATGGCCTTTCTCCCATCCATCGCGGAGGCTCAATTGAAAGTGATCCTCTCCATCCGGCGGGGGAATACGCAGAAAGTTGTCTGGGGCGTGAGCGGATATTCGAACATTTCAGTCGCGCCTACAAGATCGAGTTGTCCATTCTCCGGCTGAACTACGCTGTTGAGTTTCGCTATGGCGTCCTCTTGGATATAGCGCAGAAGGTGTTCTCAGAGCAGGCTGTACCATTGCGGATGGGCCACTTCAACGCAATATGGCAGGCGGACGCCTCGGCGATGAGCTTGCAGGCCCTGAGCCATGCCTCCACGCCTCCGCTGGTCATTAACATCACGGGGCCTGAGCTGCTCTCCGTCGCCCGCGTCGCCCAGCAGTTTGGCGAACTGTTCCAGAAGGAAGTGCGCTTCGAAGGCGCTGAATCTGGAGATGCACTGCTGAACAACGCCCAAAAGGCTTTCCAGTTGTTCGGCTACCCACGGACAGCAATTGGCCGGATTCTGCCATGGATTGCAGGTTGGGTCGAACAAGGTGGAGAGACTTTAGAGAAGCCCACGCATTTCGAGAATCGCTCTGGGGATTTCTAAAAAGGGAAGAGATGAGCCACACGCTTCATTCGAGGATCGGCCAGCAGATCATGCGCGGCGTGGCGATTCCGGCCCATCCCCTCGCCCTTACTGCTGAACGGCGTCTGGATGAAACTCGCCAGCGTGCTCTCACACGCTACTATGCGGCCGCGGGTGCGGGCGGCCTGGCCGTGGGGGTCCACACCACACAATTTGCCATTCGGGATGCGCGCATCGGGCTCTATAAGCCGGTCCTGGAATTGGCGGCGGAGGAGATGGACCGGGCCGATCTCGCAGGGTCGGCTCCCTTGGTTCGCATCGGAGGAATTTGCGGAGATTCAAAGCAAGCTAGCGGAGAAGCCAGGCTTCTGTCCGACCTGGGCTATCACGCCGGATTGCTGAGCCTTAGCGCTCTGGGCAAAGCGGATCCTTCGGCCATGATTGACCACTGCCGCATCGTAGCCGAGACAATCCCAATCGTAGGATTCTATCTGCAGCCTTCTGTTGGTGGCGGCGTCCTCTCTTACCGATTCTGGCGCGAATTTGCGGAAATTGAGAATGTCGTAGCCATCAAAATTGCGCCCTTTAATCGGTATCGGACGTTGGACGTAATCCGGGCCGTGTGCGAATCCAAACGGCCGATCCCTCTCTACACGGGAAACGACGACAACATCGTTATGGATCTTCTAACTCCCTACGTGTTCTCCGCTGGAGGTGAGAAGAGGGAGATCCGCATGAAAGGCGGGTTGCTTGGCCACTGGGCGGTTTGGACACAAGGAGCGGTAGACCTTTTTCGCGAGTGCCAGAAGGCTGCCAGCGCTGAGGCTGTGCCGAAAGAACTTCTTCAGAGAAGTATCGAGATCACCGACGCCAACGCGGCATTCTTCGACGCCGCGAATGGCTTCGCGGGGTGCATTGCCGGCCTGCATGAGGTGTTGCGGCGGCAGGGGCTGCTCAAAGGCATCTGGTGCCTGGACCCCGGGGAGACCCTCAGCCCCGGACAGAAAGAAGAGATCGATCGTGTGTATGCGGCCTATCCGCATCTCAACGACGATGAGTTTGTCCGGGCTAATTTAGACAAGTGGCTCACACCGTAAGAGCGCGTGCCTGTGCAATTCAACGCGCAGAGCTGGAATCCACGGAACGACGCGGCCTGCGCCGTAAGGCCATCCACTTCTCAATGTTCTCTCGAAGCTCGCACTCGACAACAGACAGAATTCATGCGTTTCTTGTCACGATGCGGGAGGGTGCTTCCCTGACGTAAATATCAAATCATTTTGGAGCGAACAGGAAAAGTGATGAGTTGCAGGGCGCGCTCGCTACGCTCAAGAAATCCAGCCTCGACTTTCCCAGTCCCACGAACTGGCAGCCGTCGCGAGATTGTGTAAGATTGGCAAAGGCAACAAAAATGAAATAGCCCGGAAATGACGCCAGCCGCATTTGGGAAGATGGCGTATGGACGGGATTAAGATAAACAAAATAAAGCGTTTACTGACAGTTAGGGCCTGTAGCTCAACGGTTAGAGCAGGGGACTCATAATCCCTTGGTTCGGGGTTCGAATCCCTGCAGGCCCACCAAAATAAAGTTCGCAATATCCCGGCATTGAGTGCCATCAAGCTCCTCACTGAGAACGTGGAAGCGTGAGCAACGGCGAGAAAAGACAAAGATCTGGGTTTTTCTCCCGCGCGTATTTTGACTGCCTGTAGACCGCCATTTCTAAAGAACAATCACCGCTGGACCATTCTCGGTTTCACGCTTTACTGCTTCGAGCGCATGGTTGGCGTCCTCCAGTGAAAACGTGGTAACGCGAGGACGGAAATTCAATTCGTGAGCCAGGGCAATGAAGTCGCGGGCATCCTGGCGCGTCATGTTGGCTACGCTGCGGATCTGGCGTTCGCCCCAGAGCAGCTTGTCGTAATCGAAGGCGGGCATTTCATCGAGGTGAATGGCGTTGATGGCCACCACGCCGCCTTTGCGCAGCGCAGACAGTGCGCTGATGACGACCTTTCCGCTGGGAGCGAAGGTGATGGCGCGGTCCAGCTCCGTGGGCGGCCGGGAGTTTTCGTCGCCGACCCAGGTGGCGCCCAGCGACTCGGCGGCTTTGCGATGAGCCTCGCCGCGCGTCACCACATAGACTTCGCATTTCCAAGACTGAAGGATGCGAATAGCCAGCGAGGCTGAGCTTCCAAAACCGAAAAGTCCGACACGCTCTCCGCGCTGAACTCCCGCGACGCGCAGGCTGCGAAAGCCGATGATGCCCGCGCAGAGAAGCGGGGCGACATGAGAATCGTCGAGGCCTGCCGGCAAGGGGATGGTGAAATCCGCGCGTACCGAGGCATACTCCGCGTAGCCGCCGTCCACCGAGTAGCCGGTAAATACGGGATGATCGCAGAGGTTTTCCATCTGGTGACGGCAGAACCAGCAGTCGCCATCTACCCCGCCCATCCAGGAGACGCCCACGCGCGTTCCGATGGGCAGTTCAGCCGTTGCGCCTTCCGCCACTTCGCCAACAATCTGATGGCCGGGAATGATGCGCGGGCGAATGGGCGAGAGATCGCCCTCGACGATGTGAAGATCGGTGCGGCAGACGCCGCAGGCATGGACTTTGAGCAGCACTTCTCCGGGGCGCGGCTGAGGCCGGGGAATTTCCTCAATCGTGACCCAGCTTCCGGGCGCGGCCGATTTGGAATCGAATATGGCTGCTCTCATCGCGAATCCTCTATGCAATAGCTTAATTCCGCACGGCCGGATAAGTTAACGGTTCTCTATTCCCCGTTCCTTGCCCTTCTAGTATTCTTCTGGCATGAAAACTCTGTTCCGCACGCTGCTCAACCTCGCGCTCATCATCTGGCTGGGCGCGGAGATCTTCTTTCCTGTGGTGGCCGCCATCACTTTTGAAACGCTGCGGCCAGACACGCATACGGCAGGGGTGATCGTGGGCAGCTTGCTGCGAATACTGCACGGGATGGGGCTGGTTTCGGCGATGGTGGCGCTGGCGTTGCTGGCGCTGGGTGGGGCATGGGGCATTTACAATCCGCGCGCGGTGCTGGCGCCGATGGCTCTACTTGTGCTGGCAGTCGGGTTCACCATCTACTCGCAGTTCAGCATCATTCCGGCGATGGAGTGGGACCGCATCAATGCCGGAGGAGTCATCGATGCAGCCTCTGCCGCCAACCCCAGCCGCATGGACTTCGAGAGGCTGCACCACCGCAGCGAAAATGTGGAGGGCGCTATTCTGCTGCTGGGGTTGGCGACGGTGGTTTTCCTCGCCAAGGCGGAAACGGAAAAAGCATAGGGAACAAGGAACAATGCCGGTGTAGATCTTAGGTTTCCCATCCTTTTGGCAAAAAACGCGAAAAGGATGGGGCACCCCAAGCACTCGGCACAGGGACCAGTTCCGGTTTAGTTTGTCGCTATCCCACCCTAGCCGCAAAAACAAAGACGCGGCGAGGATGGGGCACCCAGGTTGATTGGCTCAGACGGCGTTTGCCTATTCCCTGATCTCTGTTCCCCGCTCCTGTATCATCGAAGAGGTCCTCGCGTGCGCGTTTCATTCTGCCGGGAACCACAATAGGAAAAACATGAAGACTGGAATTATCGGCCTGCCGCAGGTGGGCAAGACATCTCTGTTCAAGATTCTGACCAAGGCAAAGCTCGAGGAGCGCGGCCGCTCACGCCAGGAGCATATCGGCGTGGCGCGTGTGCCTGACGAGCGGCTGGACAAGCTGTCGGCCCTCTACTCGCCCAAGAAGACGACTTACGCCAGCGTTGAATTTGTAGACGTAGCGGCCATCGGCCAGGAGGCGCTCAAGGAAACCGCGTTTCTGGCCAGCCTACGCCAGGTGGATGCGCTGATTCACGTGCTGCGCGCCTTCGAAGACGATGCGATTGCGCACGTCGGCCCCATCGACCCGCTGCGCGACATCAAGAACGTCGAATTTGACCTGATGATTAGCGACCTGACGCAAGTGGAAAAGCGGCTGGAACGGCTGGAGAAGGACTTGAAGAAGGGGCGCACCAGCGAGTTGGAACACGAACAGGCGCTGCTGCTGCGGTCGAAAGCGGCTCTGGAAAAGGAGCTGCCGCTGCGCGAGTTGGAGATGACCGCCGAGGAAAAGAAGCTCATCCGGGGCTTCATGTTTTTGTCGCAAAAGCCGATTCTGTATGCGCTGAATATCGGCGAGAGCACCACGCTGGGCGACGATCTGGAAGCAGCGGTGAGCCGCTTCAAGCTGGACGATGTCGCGCGTCGGCCCAATGCCGGAGCTACGGCCATCTGCGGCAAGGTCGAGGCCGAGCTGGCGGAGATGGACGACGAGGAAGCGGCAGAGTTTCTCGGCAGTTACGGGTTGCGCGAGAGCGGGCTGGTGCGGCTGATTCGCAAGAGCTACGAGTTGCAGGGGCTGATCAGCTTTTTCACCGCCGGAGAGGACGAGTGCCGCGCATGGACGATTCCGGTGGGCTCGAAGGCGCCGCAGGGAGCCGGGGCGATTCACTCCGACCTGGAACATCACTTCATTCGCGCCGAGACCATTCGCTGGGACGCGCTGCTGGAGGCCGGCTCCGAGGCCGCTGCGCGGGCCAAGGGCACGCTGCGGCTTGAGGGCAAGGAATACGTGGTGCAGGATGGCGACGTGATGCACATCCGGCATTCCGGGTAAGGACCAATGCTGAGAACTTCTCTGATTCTGGGCGCGATTGCCGCGCTGGCCGATGTGGTTGGCGGGCTGGTGCTGGTGCGCGCCAAGGGCGTGGAACGCTATCTGCGCTATTTTGTCGCGCTCGGCGCGGGTTTCCTGATGGCGACAGCACTGGTTGAGATGATGCCGGAGAGCCTGAAGCTGAACAGCGGAAGACCGCTGCTGGGCCCGAGCCTCATCATGGCCGGCTATTGTGTGGTGCACCTGCTGGAGCACACCATCAACGCGCACTTTCACTTTGGCGAAGAGACGCATCAGAACGAGTTTGTCAGCATGCATACGGGCAACTCTGTGCTGGCCGGATTGAGTCTTCACGCGCTTTTTGATGGCGTGGCCATCGGCTCGGGATTTCTAGTGTCGGGCTGGCTGGGCTGGCTGATTTTTCTGGCCATTTTGCTGCACAAAGCGCCAGAAGGCTTCACCATGGCCTCTGTGATGCTGGCCAGCGGACGCAGCCGTACGGCGGCGTTTTACTCTGCCGTGGCGCTGGCCGTGGCCACACTGGCCGGTGTTCTGGTGATTCAACTGATTCCAGGTTGGCTGCCGTATGGATTGGGTATCTCTGCCGGAGTGGCGCTTTACGTGGGCGCGAGCGACCTGGTGCCCGAGGTGAACCGCGAGCCCGGAATTCGCATGGCTCTGGTGTTTTTTGCCGGCGTCGGCGGGTTCCTGTTGCTGCGGATGTTATTGCCCGCGCTGTAAGAAGCTGTCTAAGAACTTGTGGGTGATGAAGGGGACGGGCTTTAGCCCGTCCGTTAAAGAACTAAGAGATTTCCGGCTTTAGCCTCTGAGGGTCTGCAAATGATTGAAAAATGCTCCCTCAGGGGCTAAAGCCTCGCTCCACTTCAGCCTCTGATGTACGGGCTAAAGCTCGTGCCCTTCGCTCAAAACTACGTTCTCAGACACGCTGTAAGTTCAGTGCCGCCGCGGGCCGAATCTGCTCGCGTAGAGTCGGGCCAGCAGCTTGGCGTAATCCCAGCCCACTTTGAAGTTGGCTTTGCTTGCCCCTCGGCTGCGGCTGCCAAAGGCCAGCGGAACCTCTGCGACCGAGCGAATGTGCCCGCGCACCAGAATTTCCAGCAGTAATTTAAAGCCGGATGGCTGGAATTCAATTCCGTCGATGCACTCGCGGCGCAGGAGGAAGAATCCCGTCATGGGGTCTTTGGCGCGGATGCCGGCTCTCTGTATGGGCCATGTGGCCCATACGGCGACGGCGGAGAGCCATTTCCTGATGGGATTCCACTGGCCCACTTCTCCGCCTGCGGTGTAGCGGCTGCCGATCGCCATGTCGTTGCCCGCGAGAATGGCGGAAACCAAAGCGGCCAGCAGCTCGGGAGGGTGCTGCAAATCAGCGTCCATCACGCCCAGAATCGCGGCGTCAGTGTGCTGCCAGCCATAAAGGACCGCGCCGGACAATCCGCGCTCACCCTTGCGAACCAGAAGGCGCACGCGCGGGTCTTCAAGACTGATGGCGGAGACAATCTCCTCGGTTCCGTCGCGGCTGTCGTCATCGACGACAATAATTTCGTAGTCAATTCCCAGCGGATCGAGCGCGGAGCGCACATCGGTGAGCAGGCCGGGAAGATTTGCCGCCTCGCGCAGGGTAGGGATGACGAGCGCCAATCTCTCGTGAGCGTTCGCCTCCGGCCCGGCCGATGACCGAGTGCGCGTTGCCGGGGCCACCGCCGGCTTGTAGGATGAACCTGTCACTGCTAACGACATTCTTCGTCCAAGTATACGGGGTCCATCCAGTTGAGACGCCACTTTCCGGTCAATTTTTTGTTGACCATCTTCTTCACGTTGCTCGGCTTGGCCGTGATGGGCTACCATCCCGGTCTCGAAGATGACGGCGTCTATCTAACCGCGATCAAACACAACCTGAATCCAGCGCTTTATCCCCACGACGCGAACTTCTTCCAGCTTCAGCTCCAGGCCACTTTCTTCGACAAGTGGATTGCGTGGTTCGTGCGCTCGACCGGGATTCAGGTGGCAACGACGGAATTTCTTCTCCAGTTTGCGGCAATCGCACTGATCGTCTTCTCGTGCTGGATGATTGCGCGCAGATTGTTTCCTGAATCGCGCGCGCAGTGGGCTGGCGTCGCCATGGTCTCCGCCATGTTCACGCTGCCGGTGGCTGGCACGGCACTCTACCTGGTCGATCAGCATCTGCATCCGCGCGCTTTAGCCACCGGCATCATTCTGCTGGCGGTGTCGCGGATATTGGCAGGCAGAAAGTGGCAGGCAGCGGCTCCTCTGTTGCTCGCGTTTATGATTCATCCGATCATGGCGGCCATGGGCGTCTCCTTTTGCATCTTTCTGTCCTTGACCATGATGGAGCCGGCGCCTGCATGGCTGCGGAGTTGGCAAGCGCCGGCGCAGAGTTCCGTGGCGGCCGCATTTGTCCCTCTGGGCTGGGTCCTGGAGCCGCCCACTGCCGCGTGGCGTGAGGCTGTGAACATGCACACCGCGCTGTGCCTCTACCGCTGGGCCTGGTATGAGTGGCTGGGCGCGTGGGCGCCGCTGATTCTGTTCTGGGTGCTTTGGCGTGTCGCGCGAAAGCGTGGCGAGAGGCCGTTGGCGCGCTTTGCGCTGGCGGTCTTTGCTTACGGAGCGTTTCAACTGGCCGTGGCTATGATTATCTCGGCAACCCCAGCCCTTATCCGGCTTGCTCCCGTGCAGCCGATGCGTTATCTCCAACTGGTCTATTTCTTCATGACTCTGGTGGCCGGATGCCTTTTGGGCAAATATCTGCTGAAGGCGAGCATTTGGCGCTGGGCGGCCTTTCTGGTGGTCTTCAATGGCGGTATGTTGCTAGCGCAGCGGCTGGAGTTCAGCAGCAGCGACCACCTGGAACTGCCCGGACGGACTTCGGACAACCCATGGCTGCAGGCCTTTGCGTGGGTTCGCCAAAACACGCCCACCGATGCGTATTTTGCCCTCGATCCGGAGTATCTGGCCGCGCCGGAGGAGGATTATCACAGCTTTCGCGCCATGGCCGAGCGCAGCCAGTTAGCCGATAACATCAAGGACACGGCGGTGGTGGCGCTGGTTCCAGAGCTGGGTGAAGCGTGGAAGCGGCAGGCGGAGGCCCAGAAAGGCTGGCCCCGCTTCCAGCTTGCCGACTTCAAGCGCCTGAAGGCGGAGTTTGGCGTGGATTGGGTGCTGGTCTCGTTTCCACAACCGGCGGGGCTGAATTGCGAGTGGCACAACGACATGCTGGCCGTTTGCCGGATACCGTAAAAACAGGGAATAGGGAACAGGGAACAGGGAACAGGGAATAGGGAACAGAAAGCGCGACGAAGGGGAGCGGAAGATGGGTGAATCATTCAAGGATCTTGTGGTTTGGCAACGCGCGGTCCAATTGACTGTTGCTGTCTACAAATTGACTTCCTCTTTCCCGCCTTCTGAGCAATTCGGCTTGACCAATCAACTGCGACGAGCCGCCGTTTCTGTCGCCAGTAATATCGCGGAAGGTTATGGCAGGTCAACGAGAGGAGAATATCTTCAGTTTCTCGGTCATGCAAGAGGTTCGAACTGTGAAGTTCAAACACAACTTATAATCTGAAAAGAGCTGGAATTCGGTTCGAAACAGTTACGAGAGCAGGCTGAGAACCTTTCCGACGAGGTCAGCCGGATGCTTGTTGCTATGATGAACAAATTGCGGAAATGAGGGCCGGTTTTCTGTTCCCTTTTCCCTGTTCCCTATTCCCTGCTTTTCCGGCGCGGAGACCGGACCATGCTCAATCTTACTCAGCGACTGATTCTCGGCTGTGTGCTGCTTGTTGGCCTCGTGGTTGGGCTGGTGGCGGTCACGCACAAAGCTCTGGCGGCGACGGGGCAGTTCAAGCTCGCGTGCCTGTTTGTGGCAGCGGCGGTGGTGGTCGCGGCGGGGACCGTCTTCTTTGTATTGCGGCCGATTCGCCAGTTGGCCCGCGACGTTCGCAAGATCGCCCAGGGCAACCTGGAGTCCCGCGTGGAGTGGAGCAGCCACGACAGCTTTGGCGTGATCGCCAGCGAGTTGAACCGCATCGCGGTCCGGCTGCGCGAACTGATTGAATCCGAGGCCGGGCGCAGGCAGATGGAGTTTCAACTCTCCGACGCCGTGCTGCAATCCATCTTTGAGCCGATCATCGTGACCGACGGCAAGGGGCATGTGCTCAAGGTGAACCAGGCCGCGGCCGAGCTTCTGGGCGAAGCCGCCACCGACCGCATGGCGCTGGCGAATACACCCGGCGGCGACAAAATCCTCAGCGCCATCCGCGATGCCGTCGCCATGCAGAAACCGGTGGCCGCCGAGGACGAGGCGGCGCTGCTACCCATGCGCATCGGCAAGCAGGAGCGCAGCTATCGTCTGCGCACCACTCCCATGCGCGACTCCGACGGCAGGCTGCTGGGCACTGTGACAACGCTGGAGGACGTGACCACGCTGCAAGATACCGATCGCTTCAAAACGCAGTTCATCAGCATGGCCGGCCGCAAGCTGCGCGACCCGTTGTTGCAGTTGCGCCGCGGACTTTATGCACTGGGCCATGGATTTGGAGGGGAGTTGGTCCCCTTGCAAGCTGAACTGGTGGCCGGCGCCAGCAGCGAGAGCGAGAAGCTGGACGATTTGATGAGCGACCTGATCGAAGTTGCGGAGCTCGATGCCGGCCGTCGCGAATTCACACTTGAGCGCCTGCGTCCGTTGCAGGTCCTGAACGAAGCCCGCGACCGCTTCTGCGACGAGGCCGCTCAGAAGCATATCCGCATCGAGGTCTCGGCATACGGTGATCTCTCGTTTGTGCAGGCGGACCGGCGCGCGTTGCACTCGATTCTGGACAACCTGCTCACCAATGCCCTGCGCTACACTCCAGCCGAGGGCGAAATTCTGCTGGCTGCCGAAGAGGTGAAGGACTTTGTAAAGTTCACGGTGCGCGACACCGGCCGGGGAATCGAGGCCGATAGGCTGGGCAACATCTTCGACCGCTTTAATTCAAACTCCGAACGGGGCACCGGTCTGGGCCTCGCGCTGGTGCGGCGGCTGGTGGAGTCGCTGGGCGGTCAAATTGCGGTGGAGAGCCGCTTTGGCCATGGAACCACCTTTCGCTTTACCATTCCCGTGGCGGTCAGTAGCGATATCCGCCATCCTGTCGAGGTGGGCTGAGCTATGGCAGAGATCAAACTGGAACGCCAGCAGGAACCCGCCAAGCTCCGCGTGTACATCGGAGCGGCGCCGGGCGTGGGCAAGACCTACCACATGCTCAGCGACGCCTACCGGATGAAGCATCAACAGGGCATCGACGTGGTGATCGGCCTGGTTGAATCCCACGGGCGCAAAGAGACCGAAGATCGCGTCCGCGACCTCGAGATTGTTCCGCAGCGCGTGATTCCGTATCGCGGCGTGAATCTGAAAGAGATGGACGTGGACGCCATCCTGGCGCGTCATCCGGACACCGTCATTGTGGACGAGCTGGCTCACACCAACGTTCCGGGAAGCAAGAACCGCAAGCGCTACGAAGATGTGCTGGAGTTGCTGGACGCGGGCATCAACGTGATGGCCGCGGTGAACATTCAGCACCTTGAGACGCTCAACGACGCCGTCAACCGCTCGGCCAACACCATCATCCGCGAAACCGTGCCGGATAACTTCCTGAAGCGCGCCAATGAAGTGGTGAACGTGGACGTGACCGTGGAAGAGCTGCGGTCGCGCCTGCGGCAAGGCAAGATTTACGCAGCCGAAAAGGTGGAGCAGTCGCTGGCCAACTTCTTCCGCAAGGGCAACCTCAGCATGCTGCGCGAGCTGGCCCTGCGCACCACCGCCGAGCAGGTGGGCAACCAGGCCTCAGAGTATCGCCGCACGCAGGGATTGGAGCAGGCGCCCATTCCGGAAAAAGTGATGGTCTGCCTCAGCACGCGGCCCGGCACCGAACGCCTCTTGCGCGTGGGCTCGCGCATCGCCGGCCGCCTGGCCAGCAACTGGTACGCCGTCTACGTCACACGGCCCGACGACGACAAGGGCCACGGCGACCCGGAGGCCTTTCACCGCCTCGAAGAGTGGCAGCGCATGGCTCGCGATCTGGGCGCGCAGGTGGTCATGCTCACCGACAAAAACGTAGCCGACGCCCTCATTCGCTTTGCCCAGCAGGAGAGCATTTCGCACGTGGTCTTCGGCCAGTCCGCGCGCTCGCGCTGGGACATTTTCCTGCGCGGCTCGGTCATCAACCGCTTTCTCTCCGAAGTTCGTGACGTCACCGTGCAGGTGGTCCCCATGCAAACGCAAAAATCGCTGCGACGGGGCTGAGAGAGCTTATTCGCGGAGGACGCGCACCCTATCTTCAGTTTAAAAATCTGGTGAATCGAGGTTGTCTGGAGCGTGAACAATACGCATCAGCTTGCCGCGATCGAGCCAGATGAGGCAGCACTCTTCGCAGGAATCGATGACCACGTTGCCGGGGCCGGCATAAAAATGCGCATCCATAGGATGGTGACACTGCGGGCAATTGATCGCGCGGCGCAAGTCTTCGCTGTCGGCAGCGGCCTGAGCGGCTCCGGCTCCCTGGCCGGCCCGCAACTGCTCGACAAGGCCTTCCAGCGCCTGCATGGGGATCAACATGCCGTGGCATCCGGTGCAATAAACAATCCGGAGATTGGCGAGCACGGCATGGGCGAGGGGAAGCTTACACAGCGGGCAATCCTGGCCCGCCGGCTCGTCGAGAACACGCACGCCGTCATCGTTCTTCTCGGGAAAATAGACGCTCTGGCAGTACGGACACTTGAAGCTCTCCAGATCAGCCTTGAGCTGCATGGGAGCGCCGCAGGAGGGACAGTTCATTGCGGCTTCCCACATTCTGCGCAAAATTTTGCGCGCAGAGGAATGGGTTTTCCGCACTCGATGCAGAACTTGGCGCCCTCCGCGGCAGTTGATTCAGCATTGGCCGGAGCGCCGATTAGAACCGGAGAATTCGTTGGCTGGGAAGGGGTAGCGGCCGGTCCAGTCATCGATGGTTTGAGCGCGTTGGAGAGAACCTGCGCCACGGCAGCGCCAGCGCCCAGGCCCATGCCCATGCCGGCCGCTCCGCTGGTGTTGGCCGCGGAGAGGTCCAGCGATTCAGCCGCGGAGTAGAGCGTGTAGCGGCCAAGATCGCCAACCATGTTCATGCCGATGCGCTGGTCGAAGACCTTTTGCAATTCTTCCGGCAGGGAGACATTCTCGACGACGAACCGATCGAGTGCGAGGCCGAGCGCGGTAAAGGACGGCTTGATTCGCTCTGCAATCTTCTCGCTGAGAACGGTGTGATTGGCGGCCATGTCGAGGAAGGAGATATCGCTCGAGGCAAAGGTCTCGGTCATCGAGCCAATGATGGTGTCGCGCAACTGGCCTTCCAACTCGGCGGCGAGATAACTGTCGCGGGTGCCGCTGATCTGGCTGAAAAAGACGCGCGGATCGGCGATGCGATAAGAATAGATGCCGTAACTGCGCACGCGGACGGCGCCGAATTCCTTGTCGCGGAAGGTGATTGGCGTGGCCGTGCCCCACTTCTGATCAACCTGCAGGCGGGTCGAGAAAAAATAGACCTCCGACTTGAACGGGGATTCAAAGGCCTTGTCCCAGTTCATCAGATCGGTGAGCAGAGGTAGATTGCGGGTCGAGAGCGTGTGCAGGCCAGGGCCGAAGACATCCGCGATTTTGCCCTCGTTGACGAAGGCCGCCATTTGCGACTCGCTCACAGTGAGCTGGCCGCCGTTTTCTATCTCCAGATCCTGCATGGGATAGCGATAGGCGAGGATGCCGTCCTGCGGTTCATTCCACGCAATGACACGGATGAATTGCTTGCCTAGAAACTGTCCAAAAGTCATTTGATTCTCCGCGAGAACTATGACACATGTTCATATCGGCGCGCCAGGCGGACAATGCGGCCGGAGAGACTAGTCCGGCCCCGCTGCGCCGATGGAGCGCTCCCCAGGTCAGAACTGCGCTACGTCTTCTTCCGTCTTTTCGCGCACAAAAACGTCACCCGCCTTGTGCCACTGTCCCATCTGTTCAGGACCACCGCCGTCCAGGACCACCTTGTAGGCCCCAGGGCCATTGTCGCCCGTCGCCCGCGCAAGAATGATGCCGTCATAAGCGATTCCCTTGTCTGCGATTACCGTAACCTGTTGCCCCACATCGAACATGGTATTTCCCCCGCGCAATTCCGTCATTTTTGAATCTTGATGAAAGCTTAACCGATTACCTCGTCTCTTTGTGAAGAAACCGGAGTTTTGTCGTGGTGGCCGTGCGGGACAGGCCGGCTGTTTCATCGGCGTGAGTTCACCGTAAGCCGGCCAAATGCGGCGTAACACCGCTCCCTGTGATAATTTGGATGTAGTGGCCTTATACGAGCTCGTAGCTCAGTTGGTAGAGCAACGCCCTTTTAAGGCGTGGGTCGTGCGTTCGAACCGCACCGAGCTCACCACCCAAGGCCGCATCCCCACAATCCATGGAATTTCTGGCGTAGGGCAACGGCTATCAGGGCGTTGCTCGACAACAGGCCGTTGGCCCACTATTTTCCGTCTGCGGCGGCGAGTTGGGGTTTGGGCGCTTCGGTCGGTGTGAACAAGGGCAGCGTGAAGTGAAATGTGGCGCCGCGGCCCAGCTCGCTTTCCACCCAGATGCGGCCGCGGTGGGCCAGCACGATGTGCTTGACGATAGCCAGGCCAAGCCCTGTGCCGCCCGACTCGCGGGAGCGGGCCTTGTCAACGCGGTAAAAGCGCTCGAAGATGCGCGTGAGGTGCTCGGAGGCGATGCCGGGGCCGAAGTCGCGCACGCTGAACTCGACCTCGGAGACGCTACCGGAGTCAGCGCGGGACTCCAGAAGCCGCGCTCCAACCAGGATTCGCTTGCCGGATTTGCCGTAGCGCAGGGCGTTCTCCACCAGATTGCCGAAGACCTGGTTCATGGCGTCGGCATCAGCCAGGACAAGCGCGTCCGGCGCGCCAGCCAGTTCCAGCGTCACCCCGGAGTCCACCACGATGCCGCCCAGCGAATCGATAGCGTCAGCAACCAGCGCGCTGGCTCGCGTGGGCTGAAGCGCCAGCTTGTAGTCGGGGCTCTCGACGCCGGCCAGAGCGAGCAGATCCTCCGTAATGCGGTTCATACGCGTGGCATTTTTGAGAATGATGCCGAGGAACTCGCGCGTGGTTTCGGGCTTGGGGCGCTCCTCAACCAGCGTTTCCACGTAGCCCTGGATGGAGGTGAGCGGTGTGCGCAGCTCGTGGCTGACGTTGGCGATGAAGTCACGGCGGGACTTTTCAGCGGCCTCAATGCGCGTGACGTCATGGAGCACGACGAGCGCTCCGCCCGAGGTCATGGGCACAGCCTGGATCTCGAAGATGAGGCCCGGCGCCAGAGTGCTGGAGCGCCCGGAGGTCGCCATGCGCTGCTCAAGCGCGGTTTTTACGCAGGCCAGCAGTTCGGGATCGCGCACCGAGTGAACCAGCGAACGGCCTACGCGAATCTCCGTGCCCGCGATGCGCTGCATTACGGCGTTGGACCAGCGCACCAGCCCTTGCGGGGTGATGGCGACCACCGCCTCCTGCAGGGAATTGAGCAGGTCGGCCAGCTCCTGGCGGCGGCTTTCGATCTCGGCGAAACTCGCGCTCAACCGCTCGGCGGCCTGGTTGAGCGCGGCCTCCACGCTGTGGAACTCATCATCGTCGTCGTGGCCAAGGCGGGCGGTCAGGTCGCCCTCCGCTATGCGGCGTGCGAAGACGACGAGCTGCTCAAGCCTCCCGGTGATGCGGCCGGCAACCCATACAGCCAGGACAAACGCCACGGCCAGCGCGATTAGGCCGGACCAGAGGGTCTCATTGCCGAGAAACAGGTCGGGGCTGCCGGGATGGACCTCCAGCACTTTGCGAACGATGAAGGGAAGGACGACGAACTCCATCCCCGCCGCCTGTAAGAGCAGTATCAGGAGAAACAGACCGAGCAGCTTGAAGAAGATTTTCCGATTCATTGAGGGCCGCTCGCTCCAGCCTACTCGCTCTTGGGAAGCTCGAAGCGGTAGCCGGCGCCGCGCCTCGTCATCAGGTAGTGGGGATTCTCCGGATCGAGCTCGATCTTCTCGCGAATGCGGCGTACATAGACATCCACCGAACGGGGAGTGACAAAGCGGGCGTCGCCCCAGACGGCATCCAGCAGATGGTCGCGGCTGAAAACCCGGCCCGGGTGGCGCGCCAGGTAGTCCAGCAGCCGGAACTCGGTAGCTGTGGTGGTGGTCAACTGGCCGCGCACCGTCAACTGCATGGCGTTGGCGTCGATGACGACCTCTTCAAAGCGGATGACTGAGGGCGTGGTGGGCCGCTCGAAACGGCGCAGCACGGCTTTGACGCGAGCCACCAGCTCGCGCGTGGCGAATGGCTTTGTAATGTAGTCGTCGGCGCCCATCTCGAGGCCCAGCACGCGGTCGTTTTCGCCGGCGCGCGCGGTGAGGAAGATGATGGGAACGCTGGAAAGCCCCGGATGGCTGCGCAGTCGGCGGCAGACATCGAGGCCGTCGCCGCCCGGCACCATAATGTCCAAGAGAAACAACGCGGGCGGCTGGCGCTCCGCATCCGGAATCAGGTTAGCGGGAGTGTGAAAGAGCCGCGCTGCAAACCCCGCGGCCTCCAGGTGATGCTGCACCAGCCTCGCAATATCAGTGTCATCTTCCAGCACAAAAATAGTTTGGCTCAACCGGTCTGCCCTCGCCCGGCGGCCGTTGAACTTCTGATGCGGAGGCCGCACGGAATCATTAACAGACTACTGCAATCGGGCAAAAGGAATGCAAACGTTGTGTGAATTTAACCCGGAAGACCGGAGGGCCGGCTCGGCATATGATGCCGACGCTGTGTTACGCGCCTCGCTCCTGCCACACCTTACTCACGCATGGTTTACGCTGGATGAACGGGCGCGGCCATCATACTGCGGCGCACCCTCAAGGAGCCTCACGTGACCTGGATGATTCTGTTGATCGGGCTGGGGGTGGGAGTGATCTCCGGCGTGGTGGGCATCGGCGGCGGCATTGTGTTCGTTCCCGCGCTGATCTATCTGCTTGGCATGGACCAATACAAGGCGCAAGGCACTTCGCTGGGCGCGCTGCTGGCGCCTGTTGGGCTGCTTGCCTTCCTAGAGTACTATCGCAGAGGCCACGCCGACGTGCATGTGGCGCTACTGCTGGCGGTGGGCTTTTTTGTGGGCGGATACTTCGGGGCCGTCGGCGCGGTGCACATCCCGGTACTGATTCTGCGGCGCATCTTTGCGCTGACGCTTATCGCGGTTGGTGGACAGATGCTCTTCGGCCACTGATGCGCGGCGTGGCCTAGATCGACTGCACGGGCACGAGCGTCAGATCGTCCACCATGCCCACTTCCTTCTGCACGAAAGGCTCGCCGTAACGCACGCCGGCCAGCAGTCCGTAGTGGCGGGCCTCGGCAAATGTGCGCTCGCGAATCTCCTCTTCGGGAACAAAGAGCCCGCCGCCGGTCGCCTGATTGGCGTATTGCGAACGGTAGGCCATCAGAGCGGCGTGGCGCTGCTCGATGAAAGGCGTAATGTCCACGACAAAGCTGGGGCGCACATCCGCGTAGAGGCTGGCGTAAACAATCTTGAAGGGACGATGGGGAGCTGACCCCGCCTCGACCTTCGCCAAACCGGAGAGAAAACAAGCCTCATAGCCCAGTGCGGCGGTAATCGCGTGGTCCGGGTGCCGCGCCTGCCAGTAAGGCAGAATCACCACGCGCGGGCGCAGCAGCCGCAGAACGCGAACAATTTTGAGGCGGTTTTCCAGTGTATTTTCGACCGCGCCGTCGGGCAGGTCGAGCGCCTGCCGCCAGCCGGCGCCGAGGATGCGCGCGGCTTCCGCTGCTTCACTGGCGCGGTCTTCGGCGCTGCCCCGGGTTCCGGCTTCGCCTTGCGTCAGGTCCAGAATGGCGGTGCGCAACCCGCGCGAGGCCATGCGCAACAGGGTCCCGCCGCAGGTCTGCTCCACGTCGTCGCGATGCGCCGCAATAGCCAGCACATCCACGGCTGTCAAACTATCGGTGGGCAGGCGGTCAGGCGCGGAATCTACATTTGGAGGGGGCATTGTGAGTGGCTCCCGAAAGGCGGGATGCTGCCTGGTTCACGGTCCCACCCTCTTCGCGGTGAAATTGAGAAAAGGATGGGACCCGGAATCTTTGGCGCTCTAGTAAACGGTGTTGTTGCTGTCGGTAAGGGCGTCCATGTAGGCCACGTCATAGGCCGTGCCGGTCACCGTCACGTACTGGTTGTTGATTGCCGAACCGTCCACGGTCGAGTAAATGTACACTTGCCCGTCCTCGACGGCGTAAATCTTGTTCAGTCCGGTAATGGCGGCAATTCCGGTGGCACTGCCGTTGTAAGGCATCAGGGTGACGGCATTGTTGGTGGTGTTGACCATGGTCAGGCAGCCATCGGGAAGGCTTTTGTTGGCGCGCTCTCCACTGTTGCACTGTTGCATGCCAATCCACAGCGTATTGTTGTCAGCCTCGATCATGCGGCTGACTGCGCCGGGCGCCCCGTCGCTGATGGAAACCGGGTTGGGAACGGCGGTCGTTGAGGTCGCAACGGCATTCGTCTGCAGATTGACCACCGTCAGGTGACCGCCCCAGCACAGTGCGCCGCCAGAACACTTGTCGGTCATCTGCTGCTGGCCCACGACGTACATGGTGGAGCTGTCAACCAGCGCATTGCTCGCTCCGCCAAGGATGGGAATGCACCCTGCCGCGAGGTTCACTGTTCCGCATTGCGCGCTGGGGGTGGTCGTGGCAGGCATCGTGCCCGAACCCTGGCCGATGAGATAGATCATCGGCGCCACCGGTATCGGTGTGATGGAAGCCGTCGTCCCGCCGCACTCCGGACCGCAGTTCAGCACATAGGCCGTACCGCCATCGGCCGAGAAGACAGCCTTGGTTGGCCGGTCGAAGACCAGCGGATTCCCGTTGGGATCCAGCGCCTGAAGCAGGCACCAGCCCGGAGCATTCTGCGGCTCGCAGTCCTGAGCGCCCTTGGGCCAGGTGCTGGGTCCGCCAGAGTACGCTTGGGTCTGGGCAGCCGTCAGCTTGACCGGATAGTAAGCGTAGTTCGAGTTCTGCACGAAGGCCAGCGCCACCGAGCCGCCGGGGTTCACGCTCACCCGGTAAACGCCGGGAAGGTTCAACGGATAGGACCCCGCATTGACCCCTGACTTATCCACGATCGTCAGCGCATGAGACGTCTGGCTGGCAGCGAAGATGTAAGTCTGGTTGCGCGTGATAAAGACGCTGGATGAGGCGCCGTTCAGGCCGCTCACCGCGCCAATCGTTTTCTCGGCGGCATAGTTAATCTGCGTGAAGCTGCCATCACCGGAGCTGTAAACCGCGCCCGTCAGCTCTTCGGGCATGCTTTGGATGCTGATGGGCAGATTTCCCGAATAGCCGGAGACGGCAAAGGCCGCGCCCGAGCAGCTGTCGGCGTTGTATTTGCAGCGGATGTCGTAATAGGCGTCCACGATCTCCAGAGTGCCGGTAGACAAGGCGCTGGGATTCTGGATTGCAATCACGACGCGATTGGCAAGCCCGCTGGGCGGCAGCGCCCGGCCCGCAAAATAGGTGGTGGTGCCACAACCTGCAAGCGCGGCGGCAGCCACGAGGGCCGCGGCGGCGCTCATCCATAAACTCTTATTCTTCAAAATCCCTTACCTCGACCGAAAACGCGGAAAATGCCGCGCAGGATGACTGCGGCCAGGGCCGCGGCGTGAACAAACTGAAGGCGATTGCCGGCGATTCCGGCATACCCCAAAAACCGGCCCGGTACCGGCGCAACCACAGTTGGTGACTCCCGAAGTATAACAAAGCGGCCTGCCCGCTGGCGCTTGCGGCCCGGGTAGCTTAACATGGCACAAGAATGCCGCAATTTGCTGACATCTTTGCCAGACGCCCGCTGCTTGCCGATGGAGCGATGGGCACCGTTATCTATGCCCGTGGCGTCTTCATCAACCGCTGTTACGACGAGTTGAACCTCTCCGATCCCGGCCTGATCCTGTCCATTCACGAGGAATACCTGCAGGCGGGCGCTGACATTATTGAGACCAACACCTTTGGCGCCAATCGCATCCGGCTGGCCCGCCACGGTTTGGCCGACAAAGTGGCTGCAATCAATGCGGCTGGGGTCCGGCTGGCGCGGCAGGCGGTCGATCATCTCCGCGACAAACAGGCCGGCGAGGCCTGGGTAGCCGGCTCGGTGGGCCCGCTGGGCGTGCGTCTGGAGCCCTTGGGCAAGACCGGTTTGGATGAAGCTCGCGCCGCATTTGCCGAACAGATTGGCGCACTCGCCGAAGCTGGCGTAGACCTGCTGATCCTGGAGACAATGCCCGCGCTGAACGAGGCTCGCGAGGCGCTGGCTGCGGCGCACGAAGTTGCCCCCGACCTGCCCGTGCTGGCGCTCGTGACGGTGGACGACGAGAGCAACTGCCTGGACGGCTCCTCGCCCGCGCAGGCTGCGGCGCTGCTGACCGAGTGGGGCGCAAGCGCCGTGGGCGTGAACTGCTCCACCGGCCCGTCCACAGCGCTCACGGCCATCGAGGCCATGCACGCGGCCACATCTCTGCCGCTTGTGGCCATGCCCAATGCCGGCCTGCCGCGCGCTGTCGAGGGACGCAACATCTATCTCTGCTCGCCGGAGTATATGGCTGAATTCACCCGCAAAGCCATCGCCGCCGGAGTGCAGCTTGTGGGAGGCTGCTGCGGCACCACGCCCAACCACATTCGCGCCATGCGCTCGGCCATGCGCGCTCTTGATGCACAGGCCCGCGTCCAGGTAACAGGCGAGAAGCCGGCGCTAAACACCGAGACGCCGCCCGCTCCGCTGGGTGAGCGCTCCCGGATCGGGTCACTTGTCGAGCAGGGCGCGTTCATCACCCTGGTCGAAATCGTGCCCCCCCGCGGCATCTCCTGCGTTCATGAGATTGAGGGCGCGCGCATCCTGGCGCAGTTGGGCGTTCACGCCATCAATGTGCCCGACTCGCCGCGCGCCTCGGCGCGCATGAGCGCACAGAGCCTGTGCATCCAGATTCAGCAGCACACCGGCATCGAGACCATCCTTCATTACACTTGCCGCGACCGCAATCTGCTCAGCATTCAATCCGATCTGCTGGGTGCCTCGTCCATCGGCCTGCACAATATTCTCTGCCTCACCGGCGACCCGCCCAAACTGGGCAACTATCCCGACGCCACAGCCGTCTTTGATGTGGACTCCATCGGCTTGGTCAACATTGTGCGCCGGCTGAATCACGGCCTCGACATCGGGGCCAACTCCATCGGCGCTAGCACCAACTTCACCATCGGCGTGGCCGCCAACCCCGGCGTGCCCGACATCGAACAGGAGTTGCGCCGCTTCTTCTACAAAGTGGAGGCCGGCGCCGAGTACGCCATTACCCAGCCGGTCTTTGACATCCGCCTGCTGGAGAACTTTCTCGAACGCATCGAGGGCCATCGGATTCCCGTGATCGCCGGCATCTGGCCGCTTACCAGCCTGCGCAACGCCGAGTTCATGAAAAACGACCTGCGCGTCTCCATGCCCGAGGAAATAATGTTGCGCATGGCCCAGACCAGCTCGCCTGACGCCGCCCGGCGCGAGGGAATCCTCATCGCGCAGGAGATGCTTGAGGCTGTGCGGCCGCTCGTTCAGGGCGTGCAGGTGAGCGCACCCTTCGGCCGCTATACAGCCGCCGCCGAGGTTATCGCCTCTGTGCTGCCCAAGCAAGCGTGAGGATTGCTACACCAATGCGCGTCAGCTCCTGAGGGATGTTTTCCGCCAAATTCACTCGAAATTCCGAGTTTTTCCGCAGCCCGTAAAGCCGGTACTCTTCAAGACATAATTTTTTGACAGGTTCTCAAATCCCGGGACGAAGCTGAGAAATGGGAATCAGTACAACAGCACAGCCACGCGGTAGGCCGTGAAGGAGCCTTCCAGCTCCCGCGTCGGACAACTGCCCACAGCCGCCTGGGAATACTTTCCTGATGCCACGCTTTTTAGCAGAGCTTCAGGCAGTTGGCTCAGGTCCGCGTCCTGCCAGCGCATGATGAACTGGGGTCTCGGGCCGGAAGCGGGGCGGGGCACTCCGTCGTCGGTGACGCAGGCGGCGCGGGCCAGGGTCGCATCCTTCATGATTTTGACTCCACCGGCCTCAACCATGCCAGTCACTGTGTTCTCCACCTGAGCCTGCGTCAACACCGGAACGGCCCGCTCGTAGTCTGCCACGGCGAAAAGGCCATTGCGCCCAGCCACCACAGCCACTCCCACGCGGTCCACTTGAGGATTCAGCAGGTTGGCCCTGTGGCCCGCAGATCGCATCCACGCATTGTGAATCGCGACCGGATCGGGGGCCATCGCCACATTCTCCTCAATCACGCTGAAGTGCGCGCCAGCATCCGCGGCGCGCTTCGAGATCTCCGGCTCGTCCGCATACTGGTGAGAGATCACCCCTTCTTCAACCATGCGCAGGCAATGCCTGCGTGCGGCCGTAGCCAGCGCCGCATCCCATTTGAGCGGCCCGGCGCCAGCCGCCGCGCGAGCTTGATTGGCCAACTGGAGAATCTGCCAGGCCTCCGCCTGAATCGCATGTGAGCTTTGAATCTGCGCAGGGGTCTGCGCCGAAACCACGGGCACCGCCAGAGCCAAACACAATACCGTACCAAGCCGCGAAATGCCCATAATCAATTGAACCCCACTTTACCGCCGATGTCGCTGTATTCTTGCTTTGCTGAACCTATTTTCCAACACTAAGGTTTTTTCACAACTGGTCGAGAGTCTTTCCGTGCCCCATCCTTGCGCTTTTCTTCTGGCGCAAGGGTGGGAGACTATCAAGCCCACTCTACCGCAATTGTGAAACCGCTCAGCGTGGGCCGCGCACCCCGGCCACGAGGATCCCGAATGAAAATCGGCATTGTCAGCGACACACACGGCCTCTTCCGCCCTGAGATCGCGCCCGCCCTGGCCGGCGTCGAGCGCATTCTGCACCTTGGCGACGTGGGCAAGCCTGCAGTTTTGGCTGAACTAGCCAAGATCGCTCCGGTCACGGCTGTGCGCGGCAACGTGGACCGCGAAGGCCCCTGCGCCGATTTGCCGGAGACCGACGTGGTCCTCATCGCAGACCGCTATGTCTACATGCTCCACGATCTGAACACGCTCCACCTCGACCCCGCCGCCGGAAAATTTGCCGCCGTGCTCTCCGGCCACACTCATGTACCCAACTTCTACACGCGCAAAGGCGTGCTCTACTTCAATCCCGGCTCCTGCGGCCCGCGCCGCTTCCGCCTGCCAGTCACGGTAGGGTTACTAACGGTAGGTGAAGACGGCGAGTTCAATGCCCAGATTGTCAATCTGAAATGCGATTGAAATCGGCATGCGGGCGGACGAATTCAGGGTTAGGGCGCGCGAAAACGGCTCTCCGCAGAAAGAGAGGGTCTTTTGCGAAAAATTGGGCAATTTCGGCCTTCTGCGATCTTACTTGCGGCTTCCCCCGCGCCATTTTTTGAAGTCGACGAGGAGTTCGTCCTCCGAGATGCCCTTGGCGGTCAACATTCCCTGCATGCGTGTTGCGGCTTGCCTCAGCGCGTCCCGATCACTTTCGCTACGTTTGCGCCGAGCGGGGATGTAGTAACCAACCGTGTCACCGTGGCGAGTGATGGCCATCGGAGCATCTGATTCCAGCAGATAGCTGGCGAGCTTGTCGCGAAATTCCCGAATTCCGACCCTGACGGCTTCCATCTGCGCCTCCTGGTGTTGCGTACACAAGTGTACCATAAGGTACGCATAGGTAAGGAGGCTCTGCCTTGACGCGTAGCGCTGGAACTCAAATCAACTCTAACGGCTGTCCAATAAACTCCAGCGACTCGCCCCACGCCGACTTAATCTCACCTGATTTGGGGTCTCGATACCAGGTATTACCCCAGCCACCACCCGTTAGATCCCACTCCCAACTAACGCTTTGCCCTTGACTGTAGTTCTTGCGGCTAGGATGAATGTGTTGCCCGGATTGTTCCCCATTTGGTCCGAGATGCTCAAGGATCACTCCGCTTACGTCTTGACGCGGAACACTACAGGCGGCATCAGAAAAAACTATGACGATCGCCACCACAATGAAGCTCGGACGAGGAATCGTCTCTAACATTCTGAGGATTCGAAGGCCGTAGTCCACGGATCGCATTGATAGATTGTCATTCGCTCTTCCACCATGCACTACGACATTTCTTAGATCCCAAAAATTATTCAGCGTGTCTCGCAGTTCAGAAGGAATAAAATTTCCTGCAATGCTCTTCGCAATTAAATCTAATGCATCACTGGGAGACTGGCCAAAATATTCCTTCAGTCTCCCTATTACGGCGAGGATCAATCGCAATTGACGGTCAATTTCCAATGAGAGACGCATCATTGCAATAGATGGCGACTGAATTGCCTCCTCCAATATCTTTTCTTCAAATCCAAGGGGTATCCCGAGATTAGGCATATTAGACACCTTCTTCTGTCTTGTTAGGTGCAGGCACCGGTGGCAATTGCAACGAAATCATCGTTGCTTGTTTCTCGGCGACAGGCAATTCGACGCCGATCATATCTAATTTGATTTCAACCCCAGGCGCATGCACTGACCGCACACGTTGAATGGCTTTTGGCAGCTCGTTGAGCAGTGAGGCGACTTGACGATGAAATAGGACCAAAAAAATGACAACTACGCAGGGCCACGCAAGCGCTCTTATGAGTTCGACTGTTTCGTGCATTGTCAGAACCTCTTCGTAGCTTCACCTTGTTGGGGAACCGCCAGACAACGGAGACCGGCTTCCATTCTCAATTGTCGCAGAATTCACCGTCATTTGAGGTACTCGTTTAGCGGATTTGCGAGTGGGGCGGACATCCCTTGAACTCAGGTCGTTGTGGCCTTTCCCCCCACCGGCTCAACGCGAATTTTCGCGATGCGCCGGTTATCCATCTCCATCACCGTCAGCCGCCGGCCTTCATAAACTATGGATTCGCCCGCCTTTGGGATATGGCCGAGGCGCATCAGAACAAACCCGGCCAGAGTTTCCACGCCGCCGTCGCGGGGCAAACTCCATTGCGTCTGCGTTTCCAGGTCGCGCAGGTTCACCGCGCCGTCCATCAGCAGCGCTCCACCGGTGGTAGTCAGGACGGGCAGCGCGGGCGAGTCAAACTCGTCTTCCAGCTCGCCGGTTAGCTGTTCGATTGCGTCCTCTGCGGTCACCAGGCCCACCGTCGAGCCGTACTCGTCCACCACGATGGCCATCTGGCGGCGGCGCTGCTGAAATTCGCGGATCAAATCGAGGACGGATTTTGTTTCCGGCACGACCATCACCTCGCGCATCACCTGAGCAAGTTTCAGCTCGACCACCGGAGCGGCCGTCCGGAAGAAGATCAGGCGGGCAAGGTCTTTGGAGTAGATGACGCCGATGATGTGCTCCGGTCCGCGCGTTTCGTCGTAGACCGGCACGCGCGAGCGCATGTGCTCAATGACCTGTGCGCTGGCCGCTTCGATAGGCAGATTTGAGGGCAACGCAAAAATCTTCTGGCGCGGGGTCATGATTTCGCGGATGGGCACATCCTCCAACTCCAGTGCCCGATGGATGAGCGTCTCCTGAAAGCGCGGCAGAACGCCCATGCGCCGTGCGGCTGTGGCGATGAGCTTGAGTTCGTCGGGCGAGTGGACCTGGGCGCGCTCGCTGAGTGGAATATCGAAGCCGCGGAGAATGATGGCTGCCGAGTTCTTGAGCAGTCTCACAGCGGGGCGCGCCATGGCCATGAAGACCAGCATGGGCGGCGCGACGGCTACGGCGAGGGCTTCGGCGCGGCGCAGGGCGAGCGATTTGGGAACCAGCTCGCCCACCACCACGTGAAAATAAGTGATGAGGCAGAAGCCGAGCACAACAGCGGCGATGTTGGCGTAGACCGGGGCATGAGCCTGTATGAATGGAAGCGCTTTCATCCAGCCCATGAGCACACCAGCCGCCAGCGGCTCGCCGATCCAGCCCAGAGCCAGCGAGCACAAGGTCACGCCGAGCTGCACGGCAGGCAAAAAGTCGTCCAGGTCGCTTTGCAGGCGTCGGACCGCGCGCCCGCCGGGCACGCCGTCTGTCAGCATCTGCTGAATGCGCGTGTCGCGGATGGAGACCAGCGCGAACTCGGCAGCCACAAAAAAGGCGTTGGCCAGAATGAGCAGGCCCACGGCGACAAATTCGAGCAGCGACAAACCGTGCATCTCGGATGTGAGAATAGCATTGACAGGGGCCAGAGGGCAGGGAATAGGGACGCAGGGACCAGGGACTGGGGACTGGGAATAGGGAGCAGCGTTGGCTGGGCCAACTCTTTGGAACCAAACTGTTCCTCGCCGCGTATCAATAAACGGAAGCTGGCCGCATGGTCCTCGTGGTTAAGAGCTGGACCTGGTGGCACCAATCGGCATTGTGTCAGGGCACGACTTCAGTCGTGCCGAATTGCCGAAAATTAACGCGGGCTTTAGCCCCTGAGGAACGATTTTTCAGTTCGAGTTAGGTTTTCAACAAGTTTCTGGGGACTGACAACAAATCTCTGAAAATGGGCAACTGAGAAACGAGGAACACGATGAAACATCTCTTTCTGGCAGTGGCAGCTTTAGCGTTGGCGGCGGTTCCTGCGCTGGCTTCTGAGGCTACCTTTGATCGCACGCTATCCGTAAATGGGCGCGTGGAGCTCTCGGTTGCCACCGGCTCGGGCAACATTCATCTGACCCGCGGCGCGGACAACCAGGTGCACATCTTCGGCAAGGTGCGGTCCAGTTGGGGCGCAAACGACGAGCAGGTGCGCCAGATCGCGGCTCATCCGCCCATCGAGCAAACGGGCAACATTGTGCGCATCGGCGCCCGTCACGAGAACCTGCACAACATCAGCATCGACTATGAGATACAGGCTCCGGAGAATGTGTTTCTCGACGCCGGCTCCGGCTCCGGCAACATCATCGCAGACGGCGTGGGCCAAAACGCCAAACTCTCCACCGGCTCGGGCAACATCCACGCTACCGGCCTGCACGGCGGATTCACAGCCAACACCGGTTCCGGCACCATCTACGCTGAGCAGACGGGCGTGGGCGATGTGAAGGCGCAAACCGGCTCGGGCAGCATCGAGCTGCGCAATCTGCACGGCGGCCTGCGCGCCGGCACAGGCTCGGGAAGCATCAAAGTGGGCGGAACGCCGTCCTCGGATTGGAAACTTGGGACAGGCTCGGGCAGCGTCGAACTCTGGCCGGGCAGCGCCGGAATCACCCTGGACGCCTCGACCGGCTCAGGCACCGTCCACTCCGACCGGGATGTGGTCACGCACGGCGAGTCAAACCGTCACCACTTGAGCGGCACGCTCAACGGCGGCGGACCCACGGTGCGCATCGATACCGGCTCAGGAAGCATTAGCATCCATTGATTCGTTCGCGGCTTGTGATGGTGGCGCCAGCTCCGGCCCACAGATTTGTTCCTCCGGCGAGACTCCGAACGCTCCTGCGTGGGTCTCGCCATTTTTTGCCTTGGCTGCCCGTGCTCTCTGACCTCGTGATGTTATGCCAGAATTGGGTGCCCCACCCTCGGCGCGTTTTTGTTTTTGCGCCTAGGGTGGGAGACGCGCAAGATCATGCGGTTCGAGATCTCGCCTTACGGAAGGAAATAGTAAGGATCAGGATGCTCTTTACAGTCTCCTGAAAACCTCTGGCTATGTGTCAGGGCACGACTTCAGTCGTGCCGCAAATACCGCCAAAACAGCGTGGGCTTTAGCCCCTGAGGCGAAGCCTAGTCAAGCCCACGATGCCCGTGCCTTAAGGAAGGAAATAGTAAGGATCAGGATATTTCACAAAGTACTCCGCCTGCGGCTCTCCTTTGTCATCGCTCCACTGGTCGCCCACGTTGAGCACAATCCTGTAACCCTCTGCGATAACCGCTGCCCGCGTCCGAGCTTTGTACACTTCCACCGGTCCGGAACTTTGCGCGGCGGTGCGGAGAAACAACTGCTGCCAGTTTTCAAAACCCTGCGCGCGCAAGTTCCGCTCGGTGGCCTCGCGCTCCGCCTCGGGTCTCCCAGTGATAAAGAAGACGGCCACGCCCAGTCGCTGTGCCTCCTTAAAAAGACGCAGGCTTCCCGGAATGGCCGGGGCTTTGGCCGAATTAACCCATGCGTCGAAGACTGCGCTGTCGAAGGCGAAGCCGGCCTTCTCCATTTCCTCGTAGTTGGAGAGCGAGGTTTCGTCAATGTCCAGCACCAGCGCCAATTTTTCCTGAGAGCTGTGATTTGCCGCGCGTGTGTGCAGAAAATCGATGGCTTGATCCGCCTGATGGTCCAGGTCTTTGGCGTAGCAGCCGCATTTGCAGGTGCATTCGTGGTACTGCTTGAGCTCTGCCTTCAGCGCATCCAGATTGGGGATGCTCTCGGCGGGCTGGTAGGCGCTCACCCTGCTGGCCGGCTGCGCTGCCGGTTTTTGTGCAACAAGATAAACCGGGCCAAGACAAAGCCCGAAAATCGCAGCAAAAAGTGCAAACTGCATTTTCACTAAAATGCTCCTTTGGAAACGGTCGGAATTGCCGTGCGCCGCGCGCCGGCCACAGCACCATCATCGCATCCGCCCCATGGAGCAGTGAAAGACCATAGCGTTCCCTTTACACTAAATTCATGCTTCATATTCTTCGACCCCTGCCCATCGCTTCCCTGAAATTGCTGGTCTTCGATCTGGACGGCACGCTGATTGATTCCGCGCAGGACTTGTGCAACAGCGTCAACGCGACCCTGGCTCAATTTGGGCGCGAGCCGCTGCTGGATGAAACGGTCGCCAGTTTCATCGGCAACGGAGCCATGATGCTGGTGCGCAGAGCCTTTGCCGCCGATGGCGCAGCCGATGATGAGGGTTTGCTGGCCCAGGCTTACACTTTCTTCCTCGACTATTATCGCGAGCACAAGCTGGATTACACCTACGCCTACGAGGGCGTTCTTGAGGCGCTGGCAGCAATCAAGCAGTTGCATGAACTGCCCTCCGGACAAGACGCAAATAAGAG
>Ga0302320_10002206_pt1 | contig 46286 bp, 39 predicted proteins | sample Bog_T0_3_FD_202130 | JGI IMG/M metagenome (GOLD analysis project Ga0302320, IMG submission 202130) | Peat permafrost microbial communities from Stordalen Mire near Abisko, Sweden - Bog_T0_3 | ecosystem: Environmental > Terrestrial > Soil > Wetlands > Peat | place: Sweden: Abisko, Stordalen Mire...
GGCGAAAGTGTCCAAGCCGCCCTGCAGGCGGCTGAGACCGGACATCTGGTGCTGGCGACGTTGCACGCGGACTCGGCGGCCCAGGCAGTGGATCGCATCCGCGAGTTTTATCCCGCCGAGGAGCAAGCCAACGCCAGCGCACTGCTGGCTCGTACGTTGAATGCCATTATTTGCCAGCGGTTGGTCCCCAGTACGTTCAACCGGCGAATTCCCTGTTTGGAGATCATGAAGCGCAACTTGGGTATGCAGGACGCGATTGCCCGAAACGACCTCCATTTGTTGAACGGCCAAATCGAAACCTCGCTCCATGAGGGAATGCATAGCTTCGACCAGTATTTATACCAGCTTTATCAAGGCCGCAGGATTACTTTGGAAACGGCGCAATATTATGCCGTCAACTGGAACAAGATGGAAATGGAAAGTCGCGGATTCGTGCCGGCAATGCCAGGGATTTTGAAGCCCGACCCTGAGTTCTGATTTGCGCAAGCTGCGAATACATTCACCGGCGCGCGGCCTTCAGGCCGCTTCATTGCGCGAACGCCAATAGCACCCGGACCTTGAAGCGGACTAACTCGGATATTTCATGCGCAACCCTGTACCCGCAAACTTCCAAGTCTGCTGTATCGCGGGTTTCCAAACCCGGGTATGCCGCGCCGGTTCGACGCCCTGCCGACTTGGAAATCGGCGGTACAGCAGGTTTGGAAGCCAGTGGCACGGTTTTGCCCGCAGACGCCAAAGCAACTATGAAATATATCCGTGTCATCCGTGAAATTCATGGTTAGCTGCCCGTTTGCGGTTTTGCCGCTCTGCCCATTCTGCCATCCCAAAGGGCCGGTTTGCGGCATATTGCTATCAAGAATCAGGCGCCAGGAGGGCCGAGCCGTGCGGGTTTTACGCTTGTTTTGCCGGAAATTCCGTGGAAAATGCCGGCCAATTATGTTTTCCCATGTAGTCATTTTTTGGACCGACCCGGCCAAGCCTGAAGCTGCCGACGCGGTGATCGCCGGCGGCCACGCCTTCCTGAAGGGAATCCCTGGCCTCACGCATTTTCACATCGGCAAAATGGCCGGCAGCCTCCGGCCGGTCGTGGACCAGAGCTATCAAGTGGCGCTGAACACCGTTTTCAGCAGCAAGCAGGCACAGGACGACTATCAAACCCACCCGCAGCATTTGGAATTTGTGGCGGCCTGCGTTAAACCATTTGTGAACCGGGTGGTGGTGTACGACTTCGAGTGAGTTCGCCTGCGGTTGGGCCGAGCCTGGCTGACGCCGCAAGAAAACAGCAGCGAGGACGAGATGAAGATGAGAAGGGAATTCGCGCAAGAAAACAACCGCCTGCGCAGATGAACACTGATAAAAGCAAAAGGCTATTCCAAGCGCAAGTTGGGCCACTGCTTTCTCATTTGGCATTGGCGGAGAGCCAGAAGCGGATGTCGGCGGCCTGCGGGTTGTCGGGTTGCAGGTCGAGCACGCGCAGATAATGCTGCCGCGCCTGCGCGGCGTCGTGCAGGGATTGGGCGCAGAGGTTCGCCAGGGCCAGATGCGCGCGAATTTCATTGGGGCTGGCCGCCAGGATCTTCTTCAGTTCATCGGCCGCGTCCAGGGCGTAGCCGGAGGCTTTGAGCGCCAGCGCAAAATTGTAGCGGGCATCCTCGGAGTCGGGCCGGATCGCCAGCGCCAGCTCGTAGCGGGGCAGGGCGATTGAGTAATTGCCCAGCCGGTGGGCGATGACTCCGGCGTTGTATTGCGCCTCAAACCAGGACGGGTCGGTATCCGCCGCCGCCTGATACATTTGGCCGGCCTCGGCCCAGTTCTCATCCTGCTCGGCCAGACGCGCCTTGTTGAACGGGCCTTCGGCGGTGCGCCGGTCGCCCGCCGCCGGTTTGGCTGGCGACGTGTAAGGATAACGGGCGACACTGGTGACCGGCTGGGGCTTCGCTTCCAAGGGCTTTTCCTCCGGTTTGGTGTCAGCCATTTCCTCGGTGGCGGCGGGGATCGGCGTCACCTGGTCGCCGCGAAAACGCGGTTTGGCTGGTTCCGATGGCCTGTCGTTGTGGAAGACCCGGTGCCAGAATCCGGGTTTGGGCGGCTCCTCGTCAGGGACCGGCAATTCTTGCGGTTCCTGCGCGGCCACGACGTTGGTGTCGGGCCTGGGCGCGAGTACGACCGTGGCGCGATTGGGCCGGTTGGTTTTTGGCGCCACCACGATTTCGGGTTCCGGCTGGACTTTCACCACTTGCGGGGGAAGCGGGGTTACAACCGCGGGGGGTGCCGGCGTGGTGGCGACGGTGATCCGCGGCGGAACATGGCTGGCATAGACCTCCTCCACCTCCGTCCGGGGGGCGGGCGCGGAGCGGGGTGCGGCCACATTGGCGATTTTCGACTTGGGCTCCAGCGGGGGGGCGGAGGTCTTGATCACCACAGCGGGGGCCATGACGGTGGCCGCCGCGTCGCTTTGTTCCAAGCCGGCGACGATGGCTTTGACCTCATTGTAATTCGCCGGGCGCGGCGTGAGGGCGAGATAAGACTTGTAGCCGGCCAGGGCGGCCTTGTGATCATGCAGACTTTGCAAGTTGACTGTGGCCAGATTCAGGAGCGCCGGGGCAAAATCCGCGCGGGACTCCACGGCGGCGGCGAAGAATTCGGCGGCATCGCGTGGTTTGCCGGCCTGGAGGCTGGCCAGGCCCAGGCCATTATACGCCTCGGCATCGTCGGTCTTGAGCGAGCGGACAGTGCTGAAACTCCGCTGCGCCAGCAGGATGTCGCCGGCCTTTAACTGCGCCAAGCCCAGCTTGAGCCAGCCGGCGGCTTCGTAGGGCCGGCGCAGGGTGTAGGTGGTGAGTTCCGCTTTGGCCGCGTCCGGCTTGTTTTGTTCCAGCGACAAAACTCCGAGATTGAAATGCGCCTCGACGAGGTCGCGGTCGAGCCGCAGGGCGGTTTGATAGGCAGCCGCCGCTTCGTCCGCCTGGCCTGCGCGTTGGAGCGCCACGCCGTAATAATTCCACGCATTCGCATTGGTCGCCAGCAGCGTGGTCGCTCGTTTAAACTGAGTGACGGCCCCGGCGAGGTCGCCATGATCCAGGTCCTTTTTACCTTTCCACAGCGCGCGCGGACCTGCCGGCGCGCAGCCGGAAAGCAGCAGCGCGAGGGTCAGGAGGAAAAAGGCGCCGCAAACAGAATTTATTTTGGCCAGCATCGGCGATGGTGGTACCATCACCGCTTGCAAGTGTCAAGAAACGCACGATTCCAATGGTTGATTTTTCTGCTGTCCGGCTGGCTGCTGCCCGCGGCGGCGCAGGAGGCTTTCCCGCTGCACGTCACCAATTCGGCGGTGCGCATCGTGGTGGCGCAGGGGGATAACCTGCTTCAGGCCTTCCTGCCTGACGAGGCGCGCGTGGAAAACGCCTTCAATCGCGGCCTAGCCTGCTTCACGCGCCAGACTACCGTGAGCAACGCCTGGCTCAGCCTCCTGGCCACCAATGATATCGTCGGCATCAAGGTTTTCTCGGAGCCGGGGCCCGTGGCCGGCACCCGGCCCGCCGTGGTCGCCGCCATCGTGCATGGCCTCCTGGCGGCCGGCCTGCCGCCGGGCCGGATCATAATCTGGGACCGGCGCGCCGAAGATTTGCGGACGGCGGGATTCTTCGAATTGGGCCACGCTCTCGGGGTGCGCGTGGCGGGCGCCGCCGAGACGGGGTACGACACCAACTCGTTTTACCTGCCCGATTCGCCCGTGGTGGGCGAGCTGGTCTGGGGCGACCTGGAATTTGGCCTTACCAACAAGGATTTCAGCGTTGGGAAAAGATCGTTTGTCTCCAAACTCGTGAGCCGGCAGATGACCAAAATCATTTCGGTGGCACCGTTGATGAATGAAACCGCCGCCGGCGTGTGCGGCCATTTTTTCAGCCTGGCGCTGGGCAGCGTGGACAACACGCGCCGTTTCGAGGGCAAGCCCGACCGGCTGGCCGTGGCGCTGCCGGAGATTGACGCGCTGCCGGTGATCGGCGACCGCGTGGTGCTGCACGTCACGGACGCCTTGCTCCTGCAATATGAGGGCGGGCCGGAGGGTTATCTGCAATTCTCCACCGTGCGCAATGAACTTTGGTTCGGCCGCGACCCCGTGGCCCTTGACATAATGGCGCTCAAGGAATTGATGCTCCAGCGCCGGCTGCTGAGCGCCCCCATCATGCCCTCGAATTTTGCCATCTACACGAACGCGGTGCTGCTACAGTTGGGGGTCAATGATCCTTCACGAATCCAGATTGAGAAAGCGCCTTGAGGTGACCGCACCGATCATTCGGATTTCGGATTTCTTTCGGATTTCGGATTTACTTCCGCGCCGCCGCTAGTTCGGCCTTCGCCGCGGCAAAGTCCCGGCGAAACTCGTCGCTTTTCTGAAACTGCTTGACGATGGCCAGCGCCAGCGTGCGTCCGGCGTAAATATCCGAGGGATAATGCCGCGCGATCTGCACGCGATGCCAGCCAATGGCGCGGGCGTGGGCGATGATGGCTTCGCGTTTGTCCGGCAGCAAATCAGCCAGGACGAGCGCAAGCACCATGGATTCGGTCGAGTGGCCGCTGGGATAACTGAAACTTTTTTCCAGTTTGCCGTTGGCCAGGCCGGGGTCCGCCGTGTAAGGCCGCGGACGTTTGAAAAATTCCTTTCCGGCATCTGTCACCGTCGCGGCATCCGACTGCACCTGCGCAAAAAAAGCGGCGGTCCTGGGCAGATTGACCGCCGCAAAAAACGGCCCGGCGGCGCCGGCGAAATTGAAGACGGAGAAACTCTTTTCCGCGTAGGCGGCCGCCAAGTCGTTGCTGCCGGTGGCGTGATATACGGTGCGCACCTCATCCAAATCCGCCGCGGCCTCGGCCGAATCCGGCAATGGCGGCGGGGCGAGCAGCGAGGCCGCGTCAGGCTTGCCGTCCTTGAGGTAATGGAGCGCGGAATCTTTTGCGAATGCGCCGGTGCTGGCGAGGGCGAAAAGCGCGGCCAAAATGAACGCGCGCGGGAATATAAAGAACTGGGACATGGATTTCATGTAATCAGCAACCGGGCAAAATGCAAAAGACGTCAATTGATGACCGGGAAGCCGGCCATATCCCAGTTGATATCGGGGCGGCCGGGATCGTGGCCAGCGGCGACAGTTTGGCCGGCCGTTGGTCCGCTGGGCGCCACGGCCGTGCCGTCTGACACGACATAGCTGTATTTGTAATACGCCGCATGGCCATCGCCGAAGGTGATCTGTCCGCCCTGACTGTGGCGTGCGGAGAAGCGCGTGGTGTAAGACTGCGGCGTGCCCAGGACTAGCTGGTTGGCGCCGGTGGCTGGACTGGAACTCCAAGGATAATATGGCTGCTCGGCGGAGCGATTGCGCGTATCGGAGAACATCACGTACGCGGAAGGATGCGCCACCCAGGTGGTCTTGACATTCGCGATGGGGGGATTGGCGCTGATGTTCGCGTTGGCCGGGCCTTTTGAGTTCATGCCGAAGGAGAACAGCGGTCGTTGGCCCACCTCCATGTAGCCGTGCTCTTGCGGTTGGTCTTGGGGGTCAACGCCTTGGGCGATCGTGGTTGGGCAGGTGAAGATGTTCTGGCCGTAGGAGGTGTTGAACAGCTGTTTGTTCGAGCCAATGGCCACTTGATACAATGGCTGGCTGCCAACCAACGGCGGCAGGGAATTGAACCAGACATCATCGCCCACGGGATGAACTGGCGAAGCCGTGTAATGGTAATTGCCTATGTCCGTCCAAGTCGGATTGTCCTCATCCGACTGGACGTCATAACTTGACTGATAGCGCGGCGTGGGGAAAAACTGATTGTTGTCATCCACGTACATTGAACAAGCCAGACCCCATTGCTTCAAGTTGTTGAGACAGGAGATCTGTTGGGCCCTCGCTTTGGCCTTGGCCAGAGCAGGCAGCAGCATGGCCGCCAGAATGGCGATGATGGCAATCACCACCAGCAGTTCAATCAGCGTAAAAGCGCACTTTTCGCTCTGTTTTGGCCTGACGGGCGCCTCCGGTCTGTCATTAGTTTCAAACATGCGCAGTATTTTGGCATGCCTGTGTTACGATTGTGTGTCGAAATCGTTACCATTTGGCAACATTGCCTCGGAGGCGCCGTTCTCCAATTCGGCGCATTTCCGTTTCGCTCGGCATTCGGGCGGCGCAGGCGATCCGTCCTCCCAGTCCGCACCCTACAAGCAGCCGGTTGAAGAATTCACCTGGTGTGGGCCAGCGCGCCCAGGGAATCCGTGGCCCGGAGGATTCCATCTGACCGCAGGCGCGAAAACCCGGCGAGCGACGGCAGCGGCTGAATGATCGTCACGCAATTGTAACCTTACGGTCATAAAATCGTTTCAATTCTCGCTAATAATCATAATTCATTGATTTTCTCGACTCTTGGAGAGAAGAGGCAACGAACAACCAATACGAATACCAAAATGAAAAAAACAAAACTCGCATGCATTACCTCGGTACTGCTGGCCTCCCATTCAGGGTTGCAAGCCGCCACCACCATCACTACTTGGAATTTTGACAACCTCACCGCCGGCACCAGCGTCAGCCCGGCGCCCTCGACTGGGTTCGGCTCGGCCGCGGTTCTTGGCTTCGGCGGGAGCAGCAGCCCGACCGTGGTTTCGCAGCCCGGCAGTTCCACGGGGGGTGCCCTGGCGTGGAGCGTGGGCAACACCGGCGGCGCAAGCGTCGGTTGGTCCACCAGTGCGGCCATCGGAACGCAGGGCGCGCAGTTCGCCGCCAGCACCTACGGATTCTATCAGCTTCAGGTTTCCTTTGACATTTATGCCCAGACGAACTCGGAGGCTGCGCTGCTCGTCCAGTATTCGCAGGATGGTCTGTACTGGCAGAATGCCAGCATCACCTCGGCGGGAACGGCAGGCCTCCTTGCCACCAACACCAACCCCACCAACGGGATTGTGGTCGGTTCCTATCTGCTGCTCACGAACAGCACCACGGCTGGTTGGAACAACGGGGTGACGGTCAATTTGACCGGCCTTCCCGGCGTAGCCAACGATCCCAATCTCACCCTCCGCATTGTGAATGCCAGCACGGGCGCGAGCTGCCTCGATGTGACGGGCGCGCCCTACAACAGCGCCAACAATGGCGACTGGACGCTGGACAACGTCACCTTCCAGGGCGTTTCGTTCGACACGGCGGCGTACTGGTCGTTTGACAACATAGCCGTTGCCAAACATATCAACAATCCGATTCCCGCCATTTCCAACAATTTTGCGAACGCCTTTTGCATGGGCTTCGGCACCCCCGCTCTGCCTTTGACTAATTCCTCTTTTACGCCGGATTACAGCACTAATGACGCGGATATTGCTGCCAACGGAGCACCCTACAGTTCAACCGGCCCTGCCGGACAAGATGTATGGCGTTTGCGCGGGCAGCCGGGCAACGGCTGGAGCACCACGCAGCCCATCGGCAGCCAGGGGGCCGAGATTGATGTGAGCACGGTCAATTACACCAATATTCTGGTGACCTTCGACATTTATTTCACGACCCAGGGTGAGGCAAGAATGTGCGTGCAATACACCACTGACGGTTGGCTGACCACCAATGTGGCCAATCTGGCTTGCAGTTCCCATCCCACGCTTATCCAGAGCAACACGCCCGCGGGTGCCTCCGAGTCGCAAGGTTACAGCTCCGACATTGTTAATGGCGTGTTCATGGATAATACCATCGGTTCGCTGTTTTATAATTACATGAGCGTTGATTTCACCGGCGCTTCCGGCGTGGCCAACAATCCGCTCTTCGGGTTCCGGATTGTGAATGCCGCCCAAAACGGCCAATGCGTTAACTTTTTGCACCAGGGCTATAACAACAACTCCGGCAACTGCCGCGTGGACAACATCGCGGTCAACGGCCAGTTTAGCGGACTGACCGCCCCTGCGGTTACCAATGCCCTCCTGGCCACGGTGGATCATCCGTGGACCAATACGTTCAGTGAGAGCATCGCCAACAGCGACGTGGGCTGGCACACCAACATCAGCAGCATCTATGTCAACGGCGTTAAACTGACGAATACGGCTTATACGGTGACGGCGTCCAATATTGTATTTAAGCCAGCCCCTCCGAGCACGAACCCCTTCGTGCTGGACACGGCGGGATTTGATTACGTCACCATTAATGCCACCAATTATACTTCCGCCAAGCTAATCCAGTATGTCAACACCGGCGTTGCCAAGACGCTCGCCTACGCCCAACCCGCCGGCCCAACCGCCAGCGGCGGCACCTTGACCGTCAATCCTGTTTTCATCGTTACGGACCAATACGGCAATGGCACCACCAACCCGTATGCTAACATGCTCGTCACGGCCTCGGTGAGCAACACGCCGGCGACCTGGATTTTGGGCGGTTCCACCAATCAGGCAATACTCAACGGCTCTTGCACCTTCACCGATTTGACGGCCACTCTTGTCGGCCCGACGGCAATTTCCAATGCGGTCATCCATTTCGCCATTTCTGGTGGTCCCATCTCGGCCACCAATTCAACCAGTTTCGTCATCGGAACCCCGCCCGGGCAGTTTACCCAGGGTAATCTGGCGGTGATTCAGGTGGACACGACTGCGGCCAACTCAACCATGAGCGTACTGGAGATCAAGCCTTCCGCAGCAGGTCAAACTGCCCCCGTCAACATCAATCCCATCACCGCCACGGGCACGAATGCCTTGCGGATGACCACCTCCAGCGGCGCCGGACATCTCGTCCTCAGCGATGACGGCACCTTCCTGGTCTTCGGTGCTTTTAACGATAACAGTTCGGCCACTCCGGACGAAACCTTCAATCTGAATCGTGCGGTGGGCACCATGAACTATACCAACCTGTTCACCAAGACGGGCGAGTATGTTTCCGACTCGCTCGGCGGCAGCGCGGTCCGCGCGGCGTGCAGTCCGGACAATGCTGATTTCCTGATTGATGACAAAGGCGGATTATACGTTTACGAGACTGCCAACGGGCAAGGCTATAATGTGTATGAGCAAAACAACTATTGCGTCCGGTCGTTTGGGCAAAGTGCCTGGTCGCTGACGCAAAAAGTCGTCGCCAACCTGCCCAGCCCTGCCGTCTTCCAATTCAATAACGGCAATGTGGGTCAATTGGATTATTATAATTCTGGGTTTGACGGCCCTTATAATACCACGTCTGCCACGCCGCCGCCGGATGGCGACGTCGTGGATTTCTACCTGATTTCCACCAATGGATCCCAGGACCCGGAGTCCTTTGTCATCCTCTACACCGTGGATAATAGTGATGGAGTAACCGGCACCAACGGAATCATCAACAAGTTTGTGCGGAATCTTGCTGACGACTCATGGTCGGCCATTGGCTCCTGGACCAACCTGGATAATTGCAACTCGCTCTTCGCCACGACCAACGGCGCCGGCGGCGTTTACCTGTATTATGCCAACGGATCGGGCGCCAAAAACAGCATTATCCGGGTGACCGACCAGAACCTCACCAATTCGCTCAACATCATTTCGACCAATACCATCTATACTGCGCCCGCTGGGGCCACCGTTGTCGGCCTCACGTTTGTACCCGTGCCGACCTCCTATGCGGCTGCGCCGGTTCCGCCGCCCATCCTTACGGTGCCCGTAGCCGCCACCACCAACCTGCAGTTCACTGTCACGACGACTCCGGACGATCCGCTGTGGCGTTCTAATCTTACCCTCGTCACGGTGAATGGCTCCATACTGCCGACGACCGCCTATGCCACAAACCAGGCTGGTGAGTTGGTGTTCGATCCGACACAATCCGCGCTGCTGCAAACCCCCGGTGCCAAATCCATCGTCATCAGCGCCGCGGGGTACAGCACCAATTTCGTCGTTGTGACGGTCGCTGGTGCGGCGTCGAAACTGGCCATCACCACGCAACCCAAAGCTCCGGCTTTCGATGGTGGCGCCTTGGCCACGCAGCCCGTTGTGGTGGTTGAAGACGCAAGCGGCAATCTCTATCCCAGCTCAGCCAGCATCTCTGCTGCGGCGGCTCAAACCACTTGGAGTTTGGGTGGCACCGCAACCGCTGTGGCAGGTGCCGGCACGGCTTCTTTTGCCGGGTTGACCGCTTTCGGCACCAATTCCGTCAGCAGCGCCACTCTCACCTTCAGCGCGACTGGATTGGCAGCCGTGACCAGTTCAGCGTTCGCCATTCCCGCTCCCCTCAATCCGAAACTGTTCGCGGTCACGAAAAACGCAGGCAGTGTGGGATTTAGCTTCACCAATTACACTGGGTTGAGCTTCTCGGTGCTGGCGACCAACAACATCGCTGCGCCGAAAACCACCTGGCCCTATGTCGGCAGCGCCGTGGAGACTCCTGCTGGCTCGGGCGTTTACAAGTTCACCGATCCGAACCCGGCCACGAACGGCTTTCTATTCTACATTCTGCGCGAGCCGTAAGGCCGGCGCAGGGTAAACTTTTTAAACACGCGACGGGCGGGTTTCTAACGAAACCCGCCTGTTTTATGTGGTTGCAAGCAGGTTTTCGCAGCCTGCGGCTCGTCGTAGGGGGAATCGCGAAGATCAGATCGGAAATGCCGCAAAGAGCGTGTAAAATGTTCGGAGTAAAATAGTTGGAGCATGGCTTTTGGGCGGTTGCGAGCCCGAGACATCCCCTCGCTCGAACTGGAACGAAAGGCACCCATCAGGCAGGGCCGGCGGTCGCCAGATTTCCGTAGATTTTGCTTGCACTCGGAGGGGAATCCGTTAAAATCTTGCTGTCTGATAGATCGCTATATTCTTTCAAGGCATGGTAAATCCTCAAGTGAACTTGATTCAGTGATGATTTGAAATCCGATCAACGGAAACAGTCTCGTTAAAGCAATACAGTCTAGGACAGTTGAACATCACATGAGTAATAAATTATTCGTAGGAAATCTTTCCTTCGAAACCACAGAGAATGACCTGCAGGACGCCTTTGGCGCTTTCGGCACAGTCACGGAAGCCAACCTGATGATGGATCGCATGACCAATCGCCCCCGCGGCTTTGGTTTTGTGACCATGAGCAGCGCTGAGGAAGCCCAGAAGGCTATCGCCGGTTTGAACGGCAAGGACTTGGGCGGCCGGGCCGTGACCGTCAACGTCGCCCGTCCGCGCGAAGAACGTCCCGCCGGTGGCGGTGGCGGTGGACGACGCCGTGAATTTGGCGGCAGCGGCGGCGGCAGCGGCGGCGGCGGCGGCGGCGGTCGCGGTCGCTATTGATTCCTGGCGGAGTCAATTTTACAGGATTTTACGGCGGAGTTCGTGAACCGGGCTCCGCTTTTTTCCTTTTACCAATCTTATTCATCATGACGCCCGCGGGCAAAGAACAGAGCATCGAAGTGGAGGGACGCATCGCCGTCGTCCTGCCCGGAACCATGTTTCGGGTGGAACTTGACAACAAGCACGTCGTGCTCGCCACCGTCTGCGGCAAGATGCGCAAACGCTGGGTGCGGCTTACCACGGGCGACCGCGTCAAGATGGAGATGTCGCCTTACGACTTGAACAAGGCGCGCATCACTTGGCGGCTGAAGTGAACGTAGCCACGGATCCAGGCACGCCAAAATAAGTGTCACGCCAAAATAAGTTGACGAGATCGTCCCCATCGTGGAAGCTTACCGCGAAGATATTATGATTTCCGACCAATCCCTGCACGCGCGCACCAAGGCGTTTGCCAAGGATCATCCTTTGATCAGTTGGTGGTGCATCCTCTCCACCACGGCTTTGCTGGCCATCGCGGCAGCGGGAACCTTTCCCTGGCTGCCGGTGGCCTTGCGGGTGGTTTGCTGCGGACTGACCGCGCTGCTGGCGGTTCGTTTATTTGTCATTTTTCACGATCAGCAGCATCGGGCCATTCTTCCCAAATCCCGGCTGGCGGAGCTTTACATGCGCTTGTACGGCATCCTGGTGTTGTGTCCCGCGAGCATCTGGCGCAGTTCGCATGATTACCACCACGCGCACAACTCCAAGTTGCGCAGCGCCTACATTGGCTCCTTCCCGATCATGACCCGGGAACAATATCGCAATTCCACCACCAGCCAGCGTCTGGTCTATCTGTTCATGCGCCATCCCCTGACGATCCTGTTTGGGTATTTTTTTGTTTTCCTCATGGGCATGGTGGTCTTGCCGCTGGTCCATTCCCCGCGCAAACACTATGATTGCCTCCTCTCGCTGGCGCTGCATGCCGCTCTCATCACGACTCTGGTGGTTGTATTCGGCTGGCTGGCTCCGCTGCTGACCTTGATCCTGCCGCTGTGCATCGCCTCCGCGATCGGCGCGTATCTTTTTTACGCCCAGCACAATTTTCCGACCGTGGTGTTCAAGGACCGGGGCGGCTGGACATATGAAGGGGCCGCGCTGGAATCTTCCAGCTTTATGAAGACCAACCCGGTCATGGCCTGGTTCACCGGCAACATCGGCTACCATCACATCCACCACCTCAACCATCGCATTCCGTTTTACCGGCTGCCGGAAACCTACCGCGCCATTCCCGAACTGCGCCAGGCCAAAACCACGTCCCTCAGCCCGCTCGAAATCTGGCGCTGTCTCCGGCTCAAAGTCTGGTGTGTGGAAAGCCAGCGCATGGTCGGCATCCGCGGTCTTTGACGCTTCATCCGCTGCGGCGGCGGCGCGCGGCAAAATCCTGCCCGCTTTTCCCCCAATTTTTTCTTCCTCGCCCTCATTCTCGAATTTTCCAGTATTCCTGGACGGGGACATTTTGGCCGCGGTGCGGCACTGCGGTTTTCCCCGCCAGCACCGGCCGCGCGCTTTACGCCTTACGCATCACGTTGCCGCTGATGGCACGACGATATCTGCGGCGCCCGCGCCCCTCCCATGATCCAGATTCACCAACTGGTTTGACTGGCGGATGTAAAACACGATGTTGAATTTTCCGATGGCTTCCTGCTTGGCGGCGCGGAAGGCCGCGGCGGTGGCCGGGAAGGGTTTGCCCTCGCGCGGATTTTTGGACCATTTGCCCGAGGGCATCAGGTATTCCAGAGTGTCGTTATTTTCGATGATGATGTTCATTATAATTGGTGATTAGACGTCCCGGCCCTGCAACTGGCGGATGACGTCAGCGGCGGTGTAGGAGTCGCGACCGGGCCGCAAAAAGGCGGCGATGTTGGCGACCTCGTTCCCGGCGGTGACCAGCGGCTGGTTCGCCTCGAGTTTAAGACGCATTTGAGGCAGCCCGATTGTGGCTACCAGCCCGTTGCAGAGACACAGGCGGCCATTGGTCTCGGCGAGCAGGCCGCCTTTGCGGACATAGTCCTCAACCGGTTCGGCCGGGCAGCGATAGCCGACCGTTCCATCCGGCCGACGGTACGCGTGCCGGAGATATCCGAGATCGCAGAGCCGCAGCCGGTCTGCCTGGCCGCGGTCCTGTGACTGGGTGCCGGGCAATTGAATCACTTTGAATGGAAAACCCGTCGGCGAGGCCAGGGGGTCGGTAAACACGCCGGCCTTCCCGGCGCGGCTCAATTGCAGGGTCTGGTGTTTGAGGTCGGGACGGATGCCTGATTCCTCGCAAAACGCGAACGCGGTGCCCACTTGGATGCCCGTCGCGCCGAGCTGCCTGGCGGCGGCGAGTTTTCCGGGCTGGCCATAGGAGCCGGCCAGCCAAAAGGGCAGTCCCAGCTCGCGGATTTTCGCCAGATCTACTTGGTCTCGCGGGCCATAAATGGGTTCGCCCCCCGCATCCAGTGCCAAAGCGCCGCGGGGCGGGGCGTTATGGCCGCCAGCGGTTTCACCTTCCACGATCAATCCGTCCACCATGCCGTTGGATTTGCGCGCAAGCGTGATGGCCAGGGTGGACGAGGCGACGATGCCTAGAAAACAGGGGCGTTTTAACTTGGGGGCGGCCCCGCCGCAAAAAGCCGCCGGGTCGAATGCGGCATGAAAGGTTTCCCCGGGCAGCGCGCCTTCCACGTCAATTCTCAGTTCCACAGACTCGCCGGCGGCCAGTCGGTCGAGCACTCCCGGTATCGAGCGGGGGATGCCCGCTCCCATCAGCACATAGTCCACTCCCGCCAGCATGGCGCCGAAGATCGAAGACAGGGTGGGGAATTGAATTTTTTCCAAGAAGTTGATTCCCACCGGACCGCCGTGTCCTTCCTTGGCCAGATGCACCTCCACGTAATTGGCGAGCACCGTCAAAGCCGTCAATTCCGGACCGAGATTCACCCCTGGCAGCGGGGACAGCTTGAAGGGTTCATCGGCAGGTTTGCCGCCAGGAACGAAATATTCCGCCAGTGCGCGCGCCGCGACGCCTGGCACCGGGAAGTTCTCCATCGCCCGTCGCATCTCGCCGCCGGGATCTCCCACTTGCAGCCGCCGCACCAGGATGGCGGCCAGGGCGGTGCCGGAAACCACGCCGAGCTGCCCGGTTTGGGCCACCGCCCGGGCGAGGCGCCAGTTTGAAACGCCAGCGCCCATTCCGCCCTGAATAATTTCGGGATGTAACATGTATTATCGGATCAACTGAACTCCCCTCGCTCGGGGTGGTCGCGAATTGAGATCAGGGGGCAAACGGACCGGAACAATTCAAACATTGCTCTTGCCGGATAGTCCGAAGGAAACAAACGCTATTAAAGTCTAGTATAAACCGGCCCGATGGCAAGCGATTTTGAAAGGGAAAGATTTTAGCCCACAACCTCCGTCCTCGGAGCGCGGCTTGTCCCAATCCGCGGCGGGGTGCCAATCAAAACCGCCTCAATATCATCTCAGCCGTCATTTGCTTTTCCACTTACTGCAAGTTGGGACCATTCGCGGTCCTAGGGCAGTTTTCCCTGAAGGCGGACTGTCTCCATCCGCAGCGAGTGGGTGGCGGACGGTTTGGACCCGAAATCCGAAGCTCGAAATCCGATAGCCGAAAGAAATCCGGAGCCCGAAAGCCGAATCAGAGGGTTGGGGCGGGTTCGCGGAAATTCCAGTTCCAGGTTGCTGTTTTTTGAAAAGTCACCCCGCTTGCTCCCGCCCGCATGCATCGCCGGGAACTTTATCGTCAAAGCTGTCACCACCCGCTGGAATCCTATCGAAAAGCCGGGCGTTGCCGCTTCGAAAAGACTGTGAATAACTCGTCACTCATACGCTGAAAAGACGTCAATTTGAACGCGGCGGCCGCAGACAGCTTGGGGCAGCCCAATCCGTCGGCAATCGTGGGCGCGGTCCGGCCACCGAAGATTTTCGGGCAGATCGTAAGGTGAATCTCATCCACCAGACCGGCGCGGAACAGAGCGTCATTCAATTCGCCGCCGCCTTCACATAAAAGGCGTTTCACGTTCCACTTCTTCCTCAACCAGGCCAGCGCGGCTGCGAAATCAATTTCCGCCGCCCCGGCTAATTTCATTTCGTCCGACAGTTTGCGGAGCTGGAGCAATTTTCGTTTCGGCGCCCGCGTGGTCGTCAGCAAAATAATCGGCGAAAACCGCTCTTGAAAAATTTTTGCCGCCGGCGACAGCGAACCGCTGCCACTGGCAATGACCCGCACTGGGAATTCCGCCAGCCCGTTTTTCAGCCGCCGCCGCCGGAACCGTTCGCCGCCGTTGCCCAGCGTCGCCTCGGAGATTTCCAGCGTTCGCGCCCCGCACAATACCGCGTCGGCGGTGGCGCGAAGCTCGTAGAGATGCCGCAGGTCCCGCGCGCTGCCAAAAGAATGCACCGAGCGGTTGGCCGTGGCGATCTTCCCATCCGCGGTCATCGCCATGTTCACCAAGACAAAGGGCAGTTTCTCTTTCTTCATGGTTTGCGCATCACGCTTCCTGCATCACGTTTCACTCATAGCACCAGCATCGCATCGCCGTAACTGAAGAACCGATAGCGCTCGCGGATGGCTTCCGCGTACGCTGCCAAAACCAGTTCGCGTCCGCGACTCTTTTCGCCCGGCGCCGCGAACGCGCTGACCAGCATCAGCAGCGTGGATTCGGGCAGATGAAAATTGGTCAGCAGCGCGCCCACGATTTGAAAAGTGGCCGGTGGAAAAATGAAGATGTCGGTTTTGCCCGCATAAACATTGAGTTTTCCTGAGTTTTGTCGCGCCACCGACTCGAGTGCGCGGGTGGCGGTGGTGCCCACGGCCACGATCCTCCGTCCGGATTGTTTGGCGGCGTTGACCGCGGCAACCGCGGCTTCGCCGATCTCGAATCGTTCGGCATGCATTTTGTGATCGGCCACGTTTTCGGCCTTCACCGGCAGAAACGTTCCCGCGCCGACGTGCAGTGTGATGAAGCAGATTTCCACGCCGCGCGCCTGGATGGTTTCGAGCAGTTCGGGAGTGAAATGCAAGCCGGCCGTGGGCGCGGCCACGGAGCCGGACGCCGCCGCATACACGGTTTGATAACGCTCCCTGTCTCCGGCCTGCTCCCCCAGCCGTTCGATGTACGGTGGCAGCGGCATTTCGCCGAGCCAATCGAGCTGGTCGAAAACATTGGCCGTTCCGGAAAACTTCAGCCGGCGATGGCCCGCCTCGTTCAGGCCGGTCACTTCGCCCAGGCAATTCGTCGCTTCGCCAGTTTTGTCCAGCAATTGGATCTTGGTCCCGATACTTGCCCGTTTGCCGGGCCGCATCATGGCCCACCAATCGTTCGTCAGGTTTTCTTCCAACAGTAAAATCTCAAATTTGCCGCCGGTTTTGGGGTTGGTTCCATGCAGGCGGGCGGGAATTACGCGCGAATTGTTGAGCACCAGCACGTCGCCGGCCCGGAGGAAATCAGAAATGTCTTGAAACTGCCGGTGTTCGATGCGATGCCCGGTGCGATGGAGAACCAGCAGCCGGGACTGATCGCGGCGGGGCGCGGGTTGCTGCGCGATTAGCTCTGGCGGCAGCTCAAAATGAAAGTCGGCGGTTCGCACAGCTGGCAACATAACGGGTTGGGGCGGAAATGGACAGTGTACGATTGCGGAGGGGTCGGCGAGCAAGATGTGAATAACTATTGAATAAATAGGGCATGCAGAATTGTGGGCTGGCTTGGTGGCAATCGCGTGCAGTAGCTAAAAATCACTCTGCTTCAACCTGGAACGGAGGGGGTCTATCAGCTCGCCATGTGAAATCATAACTTTGAAACGCGGATTGAACATCGTCGTAGAATAAGTCGTTAAGATAACCACGACCAGTCTGAGCTGATGGAATTTGTACATCAGCATGGTTTGTAAAATACCCCTTAACACTTGGAGGAGGACACGGCGATGGGATTTCCCAAGTATAAACCCTGTAGAATTCCGACGCGGCGGGTTGCGCGGTGTCGGACTGCGCTGGCAACATTTGGGCAAAGCCGCCGCCGCAAGGCAACAGCGCTACGACCATCAGTGATCGGGGCAAGTTCGTGAACGATCCATTACGCGGAGAAACTGCGCGCTTTTCTGGCTTCATAAAGGTCGTTCTTGTTTCTGCGTTCTCTGGTTAGCGGCAGCCAGAGGCCATTAACCGCGTGCGTGAGCAATGCCGGTCTAATTATTTTTCCGGCTTTTGCAAGGCATTTCTACTGCCGAGTTGCGCAAATATCAGCAATGTATTGGTAATATGACAGAACTTTTTCATGGCCGCTTATGCTGTTTTTCGTGGGCAGAAAACCCCGCTCGCGCCGCGATCCATACAGAGTCTGGCTTCACTACCTCAGCCCCGAACGGAGGTTGTCGCAAGACGCGTTGTGTGCCATCATCGGTGTGCCGCAATCTACCTGGGCGTATTGGGAGCGCACGGGGAGATTGCCGGTCGGGATGTCATCACCAACGAGGCGAAAGCCTTGGTTGCTTCGGTGCAAGAATTGCTGCGGGCGGGGGAGCAGCGGTTGACAATTCGCGGTTTTGGAGCAAATTGTGAATAACTTGTGAGCAAGGAGGTCAAAGGCAGGCCTTTTTTTTATTGACGTGGTGGAGCAAAGTGGCTAGATTAGGGGCGTTGTGGATGAGAATGGCGTGAAAATGTCGTTTTCGATTTCATGGTGGGTAACTTTTACGAGCTGTGAGCGACGCGCCAAATAGGAAGATGCTGTTCAATTCCAAGTATTTGCATGGGATTGACGAGAAGCGGCGTTTGCAAATTCCGTCCAAGTGGCGGCCGGAACAGGACGGCACGGAGTTTACGGTGATTGTCTGGCCCAAGCATCAGGCGGGCACTTGCCTGCGGGTATTGCCGCCGCACAAGCTGGAGAAATTGGTGAGCGAAATTGAAGCGATGCCCAACAGCGACCCGCGAAAGGATGTCTTACGACGGGTGGTGGGCGTCAATTCGGAGCAGGTGACGCTGGATAAGGCCGGGCGCATCTGCCTGCCCGAGGAAATGGCGGCGGCGGCGGGCATCAAGAATGAAGCGCAGTTGGTGGGCATGTTGGAGCAGTTCGAGATTTGGGACCCGGCCCGCTATAAAAATGTTGCCACCGCCGATGCGGTGCATCTGGCCGAGGCTTTTGGAACAATTTGAAAATTATGAAACTGGCAAAACTGCTGGGCTTGGGATCGAGTTTTTTTGGCGGCGGCGAGATGGCCGCATATCGCCTGAACAAACGCGGCTGTCTGCCGAAGTTTAACGAGGGCAAGAATCCTTTTGCACCCAAAGACGCCGGTGCGGCGCCAGAGGAGCCGAAGCCCAAGGCAGCCGCTCTGGCGGTGGCTCCCGGGCCAAAGGCGCCGCCTCCTTACGCTTTCAAACCGCTCGCCCAAGCAGTCAAATATCGACCAGCCGTGCCGGAGGCCAGCGCTCCGGTGGCCAAGGCGGCGCGGCCAGGTTGGACGACGCGGCTGAATCCATTCCGCGCGCCGGAGCCGGTCGCGGCGCAGCCGCCGAGCGCGGTGCAGGTAGAACTATCGCTGCATGCGGTCAAAGTGATGCACAACGACCTGGCCGATGCGGACGTGGAGATTGTGCCGGTCAAGGCCCGCGCCGAGGCGCCGCCAGCGGCGGTATTGCCGCCTGCGCGTCAGGCATGGGAGTATTTGGGTGAGAATCTCCTGAAATCGAGCAGATGATGCGCGGTGTCCGAATTCATCCATCAACCAGTGCTGGCGGCGGAGGTGTTGAACGCGCTGAAACCGCAGCCGGGCGGCCGGTTCGCCGACGGGACGATCGGTGGGGCTGGTCACGCGGCGTCCATTCTAGCCGCGAGTTCGCCGACTGGATGGTTGTATGGGTGCGATCGCGATGGCGCCGCGGTTGAAGCCGCGCAGCGGCGACTGGTGGAGGAATTCGCCGGGCGCTTCGAATTGCGGCGCGGGAATTTCTCGGAACTGGCGGCGTGGATACCGGGGAGCAGTTGCGACGGTGTGCTCTTGGATCTGGGTGTCAGCTCGCCGCAACTGGACCTGCCGGGCCGCGGTTTCAGCTTCCAGCAGGACGGCCCGCTGGATATGCGGATGGATGACCGGCAATTGCTGACCGCGGCGGATTTGGTGAACGGCGAAAGCGCCGAGGCTCTGGCCGGGATTTTTTGGAAATTTGGCGAGGAGCGCCAGTCGCGGCGGTTTGCGAAGGCGTTGGTTGAGGACCGCGCCGCGCGAAAATTTGAAACGACGCGGCAACTGGCCGGATTGATTGAGCGACTGGCGCCGCGGGGCGGACGGAAGGCGCATCCGGCCACGAAGGTTTTTCAGGCGCTGCGCCTGGCGGTGAACGACGAGCTCGGTTCGCTCCGGCGCGGGCTGGAAGCGGCGGTGAAGATTTTGAAACCCGGCGGGCGGCTGGCGGTAATCACGTTTCAATCGCTCGAAGTCCGCGAGTTGCGGGCCTTCGCCCGCGAATGGACGCGCGATTACACGTTTAGCGGTCCGGTGGACGTGCCGGAATTGCGTCAGCCGCGAGTGCCGGAATTGAAATGGGTTTCGCGCAAGGCAATCCTGCCCGGCGAGGAGGAATTGAGCGTGAATCCCCGCGCTCGCAGCTCGCAGCTGCAGGTGCTGGAAAGATTGTGAACGACGGGGAAAATGGACGCTCCGTCCGATGCGAGCGAATTTAGTTGGTTCGGTGGTTTTGAGAATGCGATGGCCAGGAATAGAAAAAACCAGGCGGCGGAGATCCGGTTCGGACCGGTGTTGAAGGTCGTTTTGTTGTGTTCGCTGATTGGCGGGTCGGCCATCGGCTATGTCTGGCAGAAGAGCCAGATCGACCATCTGGGCCGGCAGATTGCGGAGCGCGAGATCAAGCTGAAGCAGTTGAAGAATGACAACAAGCTGTTATCGGACCAGATCGCGTTTTTGCATTCGCCGGTGATGCTCGACCGTCGCGCCAAGGAATTGAACCTTGGCCTGGCGCCCGCGCAGCCGTTGCAGGTGGTGCGACTGGTGGACGTTCCGGCCGCAGTGGAGGATGATTCGCGTCAGTTCGCCCAGCGGCCAGTGGCTGGCGGGACGCCGTAAAATTGATTTTGGCCGCCGCTCGTGACGCCGTTGGTTGTGAGGAACCGACCGCCATGGGCGGCTGGCCTTGTTTTAGGATGAAGAACAAACTCCAAGTCCGTCGCGCGATGCTGCTGCTGGGTATTCTCGGCGCGGCCTTCGCCGGCTTGGGCTACCGGCTGGTGGACTTGCAAGTTTTGCAGCACGACGACTTGAGTGCCAAGGCGCAGCACAACACCCAGCACGAGTTCCGCCAGCCACCCCGCCGCGGCGATATTTTGGACGCCAGCGGAAACCTGCTGGCCACGAGTGTCCCGGTGAAAACGGTGTGTGCCGATCCGTCGCTCATCGGCGACCAGGCGCCGGCCCTCGCGCACGTAATTGCGCCTTTGTTGCAACTCGACGAGGCAGCCATCGCGCAGCGGCTCACGCCGCGCAGCTACCTCACCAAAGACAGTGTTGGCAGCACTGTCACCAACCAACTGCATTATGTCCGGCTGGCCCGGAACGTGCCTGAACCCACGTGGGCGCGCCTCTATGCGGCCATGACCAATCTTGCCCCCGATTCCGGGGGGAAAAAACTGACCCGCCAGGAAAAGGATTTTTGGGGCAACTTGCGCCTGCACGCGGTCTATGCCGAAGCGGACCAGTTGCGGGTTTATCCCAATGGCTCGCTCGCAGGCCAGGTGATCGGTTTTCCGGCGGTGGAAGAAACCAATGTGAATGGCCGTTTCATTTCCAAGATCGTCGGGCGCGACGGTATCGAGCTGGCGATGCAAAAGAAACTGAGCGGCGTGGACGGCTGGCGGTTGACGGAGACAGACAAGGCCCAGCACGAACAGGTGGCCTGGCGGGATGAGGATGTCTCCGCGCGGGACGGGCTGAGCGTGGTGTTGACGATTGACTCGGCAGTGCAGCACATCGTCGAGACCGCGCTGGCCGATGCGCTGCAAAAGCACACCCCCAAGAGCATCACCGGCATTGTCATGCGGCCGCGCACGGGCGAAATCCTGGCCCTGGCCTCGTTGCCGAACTATGACCCGAACCAGCCCAACACTATTTCGCCGGAAACGCGCAACCGGGTCATCACCGACGTGATGGAGCCTGGCTCGACCTTCAAAATTGTCGTGGTTTCCGGCGCCCTCAACAGCGGCGTCGTGAAACTGACGGATGAGTTCGACTGCGAACACGGTCATTTCCTCTTTGCCGGCAAGGAACTGCACGACCATGAGGCCTTTGGGCTGCTGACCGTGGAAGGCATCATCACCAAATCCTCCAACATTGGCGCGGCGAAAATTGGCATCAAACTCGGCGCGACCAACCTCTACAACTATGCGTGGAATTACGGTTTCGGCCAGCGGACCGGCCTGCCGCTGCCGGGCGAAGTGCGCGGAATTTTTTATCCCGTGAAAAACTGGACCAAGATTTCCATCGCGCAAATTCCCATGGGCCAGGGCGCGGCGGTGACACGCTTGCAGATGCTGGATGCCATGGCGGCGATCGCCAACGGAGGCTGGCTGATGCAGCCGATGATTGTCAGCCGTCTGCAGCAGTTGGACGGCAGCGTGGTGGAGCGTTATGCGCCGCAGCGCCTCCGGCAGGTGATCAGCGAGGCTGCGGATAAGCAGATCATCGAGGCCTTGAAAACCGTGGTCGCCAAGGACGGCACCGCGCCCGAGGCGGCGTTGAAGAATTACGTGGTCGCCGGCAAAACCGGCACGGCGCAGAAGGCTGAAAACGGCGTTTACGCTCATGGCAAATACATTTCGTCGTTCCTCGGCTTTTTCCCGGCGGACCAGCCGGAATTGTGCATCTCCGTGGTGATGGATGACCCGAAGGAGGGCTACTACGGCGGCAAGGTTTGCGGTCCGGTGTTTCGCGACATCGCGGAACGGTGCGCGAGCTATTTGAATATTCCGCCGGACCCAAGCTTGGCCACCAATGCGCCGCCGCTCGTAGCCGGCGCAGCTCTGAGAAAGGATCCGACGCCATGAGGACATGTCTGAGAATTCCTTTCTGGGGCAGGCGAGTCGCCCGCACACCCCCTTTTTGCTGAACTGATTTTGTGGAAGAACGCCCTTTGAAATTTGTGGCCGGGGCCTGTGGCGCCGAGCTTAGAGCCGGTGCAGAGGAGACGACGGTCAAGAATGTCTGCACGGACTCGAGGTTGGTGAAAGGCGGCGATTTGTTCGTGGCCATCCAGGGCGAAAAGTTTGACGGCCATGATTTTTTGGCCGACGTGGCCGCCAAGGGCGCCATGGCGGTCATGGTGGAGAAATCCAAAGTGGAGGGCCTGAAATCCAAGGTGCCTCCAGGTTGCGCGGTGCTGGCGGTGGACGGGGTGCGCGCCGCCTTGGGCCGGCTGGCGGCGGCCTATCGCCGCGATTTTTCGCCCGTGGTGACCGCCGTGGGCGGTTCCAACGGCAAAACCACGACGAAGGAATTGATCGCGTCAGTGCTCCGGCAAAAGTTGCCAACGCTCTGGAGCGAGGCCAGCTTCAACAACGACATCGGCGTGCCGGCGACCTTGTTGCGGCTGGAAAAATCGCATCGGGCGGCCGTGCTCGAAGCCGGCACCAACCATCCGGGCGAACTGGCGCCCCTGGTGCAAATGATCCAGCCAAAGTTGGGCGTCATCACCAGCATTGGCCGCGAGCACTTGGAGTTTTTTGGCAACGTGGCCGGCGTGGCGCAGGAAGAAGGCTCGCTGGCGGAATTGCTGCCAGCGAACGGCGTGTTGTTTTTGAATGGTGACAGTGAGTGGGCGGAAACGATCGCGGCGCGAACCAGCGCGAAAGTTGTCCGTGTCGGGTTCGGTCCGAAAAATGACTGGCGAGCCGGCAAGGTCCGCCTGGACAAGAGTGGGGCGACGTTTCAGGTCACCGCGCCCAAGCTGGAATTTGGCGGTGAATACCGCAGCAATTTGCTTGGACGACATCAAGTGGTCAATGCGCTGCTGGCGATCGGGTCCGGGGAGGAACACGGCCTGGGCCGCGCTGAAATTCAGCGCGGCCTGGCCGAATGCCAACCGCCGAAGATGCGGCTGCAATATTGGGAGGCTGGCGGGGTGCGCGTGCTGGATGACTGCTATAACGCCAATGCGGATTCGATGCGCGCGGCGCTGGCCGCGCTGTGCGACCTGCCGCTCCAAGGCCGGCGCGTGGCCGTGCTGGGCGATATGGCCGAACTCGGGGCGGAGAGCGACCCGGCCCATTCCGAAATCGGCCGGTATGCCGCGGAACTGAAGCTCGGCCAGTTGTTTGCGGTGGGGAAAAATGCCGCCGTCATGGCCCGGGCCGCGCGCGACGCCGGGCTGACGCGGGTGATTGAATTTGCGGACGTGGAAGCAGCGGTGCGGGCGGTTAAAAACTTTTTGAAGCCCGGCGACGTGGTATTGTTAAAGGCCTCGCGTTCGTCGCATTTGGAGCGGATTGCGGAAATTTTGAAAATGGAAAAATAGTTCTCGTGACCATGAAAAAGAAATCCAGAAAATTCGGATTTTGGGTTGCCTTGGCGCTCAGTGGCGCGGTCATCGCGTCGCTGGAGGTGTTTGACCTCCATCCGGAGTTCAGTGTTGGCAGGTTCCATTCCCTTTGGGTTGGCTTCCGACACATGGATACACATTTTGAAGCGGGAACCATGATTACGATGCGGGGCGGGAAAAAGGTGATTCATAGAGATTACCACCTGGGGCCGGTTCAAATCGACCTGGAACATTAGGCATGCTCGACTTTTTGAGCCAATACATTGTGGATTGGGCGCACGGCACTGACTGGCAGCCGCGGCTGTCGTTTTTGCGCCTGTTCCACTATATCACCGTGCGGAGCGCCGGCGCGGCCATTACCTCCCTGCTGTTGAGCTGGTGGCTGGGGCCGAAAATCATCCGCTGGCTGAAGGATTTGAAATTTGGCCAGGAATATGCCGACAAAGCGGAGGCAGCCGGACTATCGAATTTGCGCGTGAACAAAAAGGGCACGCCGACGATGGGCGGCATTCTGATCGTTTTGGCGCTGGTGCTTTCGACCATGCTGTGGGCGCAATGGAATGCGCAGGTGGAATTGACAATTCTGTCGGTGCTGGTCCTGGCCGGACTGGGCTTTTACGACGACTACGCGAAGATATTGAAACAGAGCGGCGGGGGCACGCCGCCGCGGGTGAAGTTGCTCACGCAATTTGCGCTGGCCGCATTTGTGGGCATTTACTTGTGGGAACTGCCGGCCAAAAGCGAGCTCCATTTGCTGGGGACCAAAGCCGTCTGGCACAGCAACCTGGTTTCCATTCTGATGCTTCCGTTTTACAAGTATCCGCTCGATGTCGGCGCCGTCGCCGGCGTGCTGGTGGTAATACTGGCGATTGTCGGCAGTTCGAACGCCGTCAATCTGACCGACGGTCTCGACGGTCTGGCGATTGGCTGCACCCTCATTGTGGGGTTTGTGTTCCTGGTCTTCACGTATCTGGCGGGCAACGTGAAGGCGGCCGCGTATTTGCAGATCCCGTACGTGGCGGGCGCGGGCGAACTCACCGTGTTCTGCTCCGCGCTCCTGGGGGCTGGCTTGGGTTTCTTGTGGTTCAACTGTCATCCGGCGGAGGTGTTCATGGGCGATACGGGCTCGCTGGCGTTGGGCGGCGCGTTTGGCCTCGTGGCGGTGCTGATCCATCAGCCCTTTGTGCTGGTCATCGCGGGCGGGGTGTTTGTGGTGGAGGCATTGTCGGTGATGTTACAGAAGGGTTGGTTCAAATACACCCGCCTTCGAACCGGGACGGGCCGGCGGATTTTTTTGATGGCCCCGCTGCACCATCATTTTGAAAAAAAGGGCTGGCACGAGTCGCAGGTGGTGATGCGGTTTTTCATCCTGTGCGTGCTCTGCGGGGTGGTGGCGCTGGCCACCCTGAAATTGCGGTGAAGGGACCACGAATGACAATGAGAAGCAAACCAAACCTTGGACTCGAAACCCGAATTCCGAAACGCTTTGATGCTTGCGTGAAGGGCGCACGATTGTTATCAATTCACCTGAGAACGGCACCGCGCGCGCCGGTCAGCAAGAGCAGTTTACATTTTCATCTTTCTGCCGGCAGCGATATCCGCGGCCGGGTTATGTCCGTTCCCATGGAAAGCGATAAAGAAAATTTAACGCGTTGCGAAATTTTTCGAGGGAAAGTTCCGCCGCGCAAAACTCAAAACTAAAACATTTCCTCGAAACCAGGACGCAATTGCGCCAAATTTATGAATAATCCGAATCCGTTCGTCCCCAAGGGCTCCTTGCTTGAACAACAAAGTCAGCGCCGTTCCCGCCTCAAACTCGCGGTGTTCTGCGTGCTCACGGTGAGCGTCGCCGGTCTCGTGGTCATGCTCATCCAGGGTTGCAAGCGAGAGCAGCCGGCGGCAGACAACAACCCGCCGCCGCCGGACCTCAGCTCCAACGCGCTGCCAGTTGCCAACGCCAATCCGCCGCCGCCCGACACGAATGTGGCGGTGGCCCAAAGCAATGCGGTTCCAGTTGCGCCGCCCGTGCAGGTGACGCCCCCGCCGCCCCCGCCCCCAGTGGCGCCGGCTGCCGGCGCGGAATATGTCGTGGTACAGGGTGATACGCTGGCCAAGATTGCCAAAGCACAGGGGGTGACGCTCAAAGACCTCCAAGCGGCCAATCCCGGCGTGGATCCGAAAAAGTTGAAGATAAAACAAAAGCTCACCATTCCGGCGAAGACAGAGGCAGTTTCAGCCGCGCCGGGCGCGACCGCCACCGCGGGCTCGCCCGACACTGGCGGCAAGGAATATGTTGTGAAATCGGGTGACACGTTGAGCAAGATCGCCAAGAAAAACGGTGTGACCTTGAAGGCGCTCCGGGCGGCGAATCCGAAAATAGCCACCACCGACCACATCAAGGTCGGTGACAAGCTGGTCATTCCGGCCAAGACCGAGACCGCCGCGCCCGCCCCGACCCCCGACACCTCGGTCGTGCCGCCGGCTTCCGCTTCGGCTCCGGTCTTACCCGCGCCCGCGCCGGGTCACTGACCGTCTGAACGCGGCTCGCATTTTTGAACCGATGAAATGAAAGTCGCTGTCACAACCCTGTCGTTTTGTGTCGCCAGCCTGCTCGCCCTGGGGCTGGTGATGCTATACAGCGCCAGCATGGTGATGGTGGACCGTCGCACCCACTCTGAAATCGGCGGGCACATGTTGGTGATGCAGATGATCTGGTGTTTGCTTGGGTTCTGCGCGAGCGTCGCCATGGCCGTTCTGGATTACGGACAGCTGAGAAAATTTGCCGTTGCGATCATGGCGGCGGCGATCGGTCTGGCCGGACTGGTTTTCGTTCCTCATTGCGGGATGGAAGTCAACGGTGCCCATCGCTGGATCCGACTGCCCGGCGCCACTTTTCAGCCTTCCGAGATCGTCAAGCTTGCATTGATTATCATGCTCGCCTGGTATGCGGACCTTTCACAGCGGAAGATGAACACTTTCCATCGTGGAATCCTTATTCCCGGAACCATCTTGGCGGTGGTGCTGGGGCCGATTTTTATCGAGCCCGACCGCGGCACGACCGTTTTGCTGGCGGCAGTCGGCGGCACGATGCTGGTGCTCGCCGGAGTCCGCTGGCTGCATTTGATGCCGCTGGTGCTGGCGGCAGGCGCGGGTTTGTATTATTCACTGACGCACGATTCCATGCGCAGCGGACGGATTGCCGCCTGGCTCCATCCGGAGGCCCACGCCAGTGGTGCGGCCCTGCAGGCGGAACAAGCCAAGATTGCCATGGGCTCTGGCGGGTGGACCGGCCTTGGCTTGGGCGACGGACGGCAAAAACTCGGCTTTCTTCCCGAGATTCATAGCGATTTCATCTTTGCCAACATTGGCGAGGAGCTTGGCCTGGTAGCCACCTTGCTGGTGGTGCTGGCGTTTTTGTTGATCGCGGTCTGCGGCCTGTATATCGCGTTTCGAGCGCGCGACCAGTTTGGCTGTTTGCTCGTGGTGGGCGTGACTTCATTGATCAGCTACCAGGCGCTTTTTAATCTTTGCGTCGTCACCAGCCTGTTGCCCAACAAGGGTCTGGCCTTGCCGTTCATCAGCGCTGGCGGTTCCAGTCTGCTCGCGATGTTGCTGGGCGTGGGTATCATGTTGAGCGTTGCGCGCCGGGCTGCCCCGGCAAAGATTTCCGCGTCCGACGTGGCTCCCCACGACAATCCCTTTGCCGCGAGAGCCGCATGAACTCAAAACCGAAAAGCGATCCGTTCATCGCCATTGCGTGCGGCGGCACGGGCGGACACCTCTTTCCCGGCCTGGCCGTGGCCGAGCAGCTCCGGCAGCGCGGCTGTGACGTGGCGCTGCTGGTCTCGCCCAAGGATGTGGACCAGCAGGCGGTGAAGTCAGCCTTGGAGCGCCGGTCTCCGACCCGGCTCGATCCCGTTGGTGTTCAAGCTTCAGCTTGTCTTCCCGGCGCACCGTTTGAAGTATTCACCCTCCCTGCCGTCGGCCTTCAGAACCGGAATTACTTTTCATTCGCCGGCAGCTTTGTGAAGTCACTGTTCTCCGCGCGGAGAATTTTTCGCCGGCGCCAGCCGCAAGCGGTGCTGGCCATGGGCGGGTTCACCAGTGCGCCGCCGATTTTTGTCGCCAAAGAACTCGGGGTGAAAACGTATTTGCACGAATCCAACACCATTCCGGGCCGGGCCAACCGTTTGCTGGCGCGGTTTGTGGATGAGGCGTTCGTCGGCTTTCCGGAAGCGGCGGCGCGGCTCAAGGCGCGCAAAACCACCTCCACCGGCACCCCGGTCCGTCCCCAGTTTCAAGTCCGCGACCCGGCTGTATGCCGGGTGGCGCTGGGGTTGGACCCAGAACGTCCGGTGATTCTGGTCGTGGGCGGCAGCCAGGGCGCCAGCGGCTTGAATTCCCTCGTGCTCTCCGCGTTGCCATTGCTGGCGCAAAAGAGCTGGCAATGGCTGCATCTCACCGGCGCCAACGATTTTGAAAAAGTGAAGTCCGCTTACGCCCCGCTCGGTTTCCACGCGGTGGTCAAGCCGTTCCTCGCTGAAATGGACTTGGCTCTGGGTGCGGCCGTCGCCGTGGTCAGCCGCGCGGGCGCGTCGTCCCTGGCGGAAATCGCCGCCGTGCGGCGGCCGGCTTTGCTCGTGCCGTTCCCGGCGGCGGCCGACAATCACCAGCTTTTCAACGCGCGGATTTATGCCTTGAGCGGCGCGGCGCGGCTGTTGGAGCAAAAAAATGCCACTCCGGACCAGGTCGCCGCCATCCTCGTCGAACTCGTCGAGAATGGTTCAGCCCGCGCCAAAATTGAGTCCGCGCTGGAGCTTTGGCACGCGCCGGAATCCGCGGAGCAGATCGCCGCCCACATCCTTCGATTTTCGTTTAAGGCGGTGGACCGCGTAGCGGCGCCTCGGCAGAGCGCCGCCATTAAGTCGTTGACGGCAGTAAATGCCGCAATCAGCGGGACGGACACCAGTGTTTTAACTCGCGGCGAGAATCGGCCGAAAAATTTATCCTCCGCCTGACCGTGTTGGCATCGCCTGCCATGGCCGATGAGATCGCAGGATGCGTTTCGTCCGCGACGATCCTCCGCTGCGACGAGCCGATGGCCAGGCACACTACTCTGCGGGTCGGCGGCCCGGCGGATGTCTATGCGGAGCCGGCCGATGCATCGGATCTGGCCGCGATTCTGAAACGCTGCGGCGAACTCCGCGTCAAGTTTTTCATCCTGGGCCGCGGCTCCAACCTGCTTGTGCGCGACAGAGGTTTCCGCGGCGTGGTGATCTGTCTTTCGCAGCCGGAATTCAGCCGGATCGAAGTTGACGGCGTGCGGCTGCGTTGCGGCGCCGGCGCGCGGCTGAAAAACGTGGCGGTCGAAGCGCGGCGGCAGGGCGTGAGCGGCCTGGAATTTCTGGAAGGCATTCCCGGTTCCATCGGCGGCGCGCTGCGGATGAACGCGGGCGCGATGGGCAGCGCCACGTTTGATGCCGTGGAGTCCGTGCGCCTGATGGATTTTGCCGGCGGCATCCACGAGCGGCTGCCGCGGGAGCTGGCGGTGGCCTACCGCGGCTGCGCGACGTTGAAGGAATTCGTCGCGCTCGGGGCGGTGTTGTGCGGCCGGCCGGATTCGCCGGAATCCATCGCCCAGCGCATGAGCGCCCACAGCCAGAAGCGCTGGAGTTCGCAGCCCGCCGCGCCGAGCGCCGGCTGCATGTTCAAGAATCCGCCCGCGATTCCCGCAGGCCGGCTGATTGATGAGCTTGGCTTGAAAGGCGCCCGCGTCGGCGGCGCGAGAATTTCGCTGGAGCACGGCAACTTTTTGGTGAACGACGGCGGCGCCACGGCGGCGGATGTCTTGGAGCTGATCGGCCGCTTGCAGGCCAGGGCGATGACGGAACGGGGCATCGAGCTGCAGATGGAAGTGGAGATCATCGGCGAGTAAAGCGGCGGCAGGCATCCGTGCCGGCCGTGAAGCGGAGCTTCCGAGCCCGGCGGAAGCGGCCGCACGGAAACGAAAGCGCGTGGGAATGCTCATAAGGCGTGAGAACATTCGCGCCGGTTCCGGGCGGCCGGGATGCCGCCCTCTGTCAGGCAAGGATGCCTGACGCCACGGCAAAAATGTTGACAATCAAAATGGTTGCGTTATGGTTGCGCCATGATCACCATCACCATCAAAGGGCTGTCGAAAGAAGCGCATCAGGCGCTGAAAAAACGGGCGGCCACGCATGGCCGCAGCTTGAACACGGAAGCCATTGCGGTGCTGGAGTCGAGCGTCCGGAGCACGCCCGCTGATTCCGGCGCGGTCATCCAGCGGGCGCGGGAGTTCCGCAACTCGCTGAAATTCCGCGTGACCCCGGCTGAGGTGAAGCGCTTCAAGGAAACAGGCCGCGCGTGATTGTCGTGGACAACAGCGTGCTGGTTTATTTCTGGCTGCCGGGATCATTTGCGGAAATGGCCGAGGCGGCCAAAGAGCGGGATGGCACATGGGCCGCCCCGGTTTTGTGGCGCGCGGAGTTCCGGAACGTGCTGGCGGGATATTTGCGGAAGAAGCGGTTGACCGAAGCGGAGGCCAACGCCGCCTATTTGAATGCGCAGAAAGATTTGGGCGCGCAGGAATTCACGGTGCCGACGGAACGGATCCTCAAGCTGGTGCTGGCTTCGGACTGTTCGGCCTATGGCTGCGAATACGCGGCGTTGGCGCAGGATCTGGGCGTGCCGTTGGTGACAGATGACCAACAAGTTTTGCGCGAGTTTCCGAAAATCGCGGTGTCGTTGGAAGAATTTACGAAGCATACATGAGCAAAAAATTGACCCTTACCGTCATGCTGGGCGGGCCCAGCGCGGAGCGCGAGGTCTCGTTGCGCACGGGCGCGGCCGTGGCCCGGGCGCTGCGTTCCCTCGGCCACGAAGTTTGCGAACTCGATCCGCGGACGCCGGAGTGGAAATTGCCGCCCAAGACCGAGGTGGTTTTTCTGGCCCTGCACGGGACCTATGGCGAGGACGGCACGGTGCAGCGGCAGCTGGATCGGCTCGGCGTGCCCTATACCGGTTGCGGCGCCGAGGCGAGCCGCATCGCCTTCGACAAGGTGCTCACCAAGCAAAGCTGCCTCGAGGCTGGCGTGCCATCTGCGAAATTTGTGGTGGTCAATTCGGCGGCAACCCCGTTTCCGGAGGGCTTTTCGCCGCCGCTGGTCGTCAAGCCGGTGCGCCAAGGTTCCAGCGTGGGGCTGCAATTCGTCGAGCGGCTCGGAGACTGGTCCGGCGCGTTGGCCGAGGCCCTGAAGTTTGATTCCGAAGCCTTGGTGGAGGAGAAAATCATTGGGCGCGAGACCACCGTCGGCATTCTCGGCGGCAAGGTTTTGCCCGTCGTGGAAGTCCGCCCCAAAACCGGCACCTATGATTACAAGAATAAGTACACGGCCGGGGCCACGGTGTATTCCTGTCCGGCGGATTTTGACGCCGCCACGACGGGGCGGATCCAGGCGGCGGCGCTCGGCGCCTTCAAGGCCATCGGCGGCCGTGATTATGCGCGAGTGGATGTGATGGTGCGTGCGGACGGCTCGCCGGTGGTGCTCGAGGTGAACACGCTGCCCGGCATGACGGAAACCAGCCTGTTGCCCAAGGCGGCGGCGGCGGCGGGAATGAATTACGCGGAATTATGCCAAATTATGGTGAATCTGGCGCTACAGCGCAAAGTGGCGGCGGCGCTCCAGGCGGCCGGCGCCAAGGTCAAAATGACGATGCTCCATGTGGTTTAAGCGCAAACAAGGCAGAAACCGGCGGCTGCACCGGCACCAAGTGCTGGATGTGAAATTGCGCTCCGACCAGGTGCGCGCGAGCCGCGTGCGGCTGGCGCGGATCTCCTTCCTGGTGCTGTTTGGAACTGTGTTCGGCCTCTATCTGCTGTGGAAGACCGGCGAGCTCGCACTGAATACGTTCGTCTATGAAAACCAGGATTTCGCCATCGAGCTGGTTGATGCGCAGACTGACGGAAACATCGCTCCCGAACAACTGCGGCGCTGGACGGGCGTGAAGGTGGGCGCCAACCTGATCGCCCTGGACCTCGCGGCCGTGAAACGCAATCTGGAACTCGTTTCGGTGATTGAGTCCGTGTCGGTCGAGCGCGTGCTGCCGCATACGTTGAAAATCCGCGTAACGGAGCGCGACCCCATTGCGCAGGTCAACGTCCCGCGCGCCGACACCGCGGGCGGCATTTGCGTGTCCGTTTATCAACTGGACGCCGACGGCGTGGTCATCCAGCCACTGGATCCGCGCGTGTGTACGGTGCCGCTGGCGGAGATGAATCCGCAATTGCCGGTGATCGCCGGCCTGAATTATTTCCAGCTGCAGCCGGGGCGGCGGCTCGAACTGCCGGCGGTGCAGGCGGCCTTGCGGCTGGTGGCGGCGTTCCGCCGTTCGCCGCTGGCCGGGCTGGTGGAGTTGCGGCGCGTGGATGTTTCCGGCCCGCGCGTGATGATGGCCACGACGGGGCAGGGGAGCGAAGTGACCCTCAGCCTCGAACACGTGGAGCAGCAGTTGCAGCGCTGGCAGGAAATCTACAATTACGGATCGCAGCAGCAGAAAACCATCGCCGCGGCGGACTTGGCGGTGGCGAACAATGTGCCGGTGCGCTGGATGACCGCCAGCGCGGCGCCGGTTGTGACGCCGAAGACGGTGAAACCCTTGAAATTGCGGAGGAAAAATGTTTGACGATACCAACATCATTGCCGGCCTGGAAATTGGCACTTCCAAAATTTGCGTCGTGGTGGGCGAACAAAACGCCGACGGCGCGCTGAACCTCATCGGCCTTGGCCAGGCCCGCTCCCGCGGCGTCCGCAAGAGCGAGATCATTGACCCGGCGCAGGTCGAAGAGGATTTGCGCGCGGCCATGTTTGAGGCCGAACAGATGGCCGACGTGGAAATTCGCAGCGTGTATCTGGGCGTGAGCGGCGGCCATATCCGCGGCTTCAACAACCGCGGCGTGCATCCGGTGGTTTCCTCCGACCGCGAGATTTCCCCCGACGACGTCGAGGACGTGGTGAAGAATGCCAAGGCCATCAACCTCCCCGCCGAAGACACTGTCATCCACGCCATGCGCCGGCATTTTTCGGTGGATGGCCAGGAGGGAGTGGCCAATCCCGTGGGGATGGTTGGCGCGCGTCTGGCCGTGGACATGCATGTCATCCACGGCAGCGTCAACCGCCTTCAAAACGCCGTCCGGCTGGTCCGGGCCACCTCGCTGGAAGTGGACGACGTGGTTTTCAACGGCATCGCCGCCTCATTGGCGCTCCTTACCGCCGAGCAGAAGGAACTGGGCGCGCTGGTGATAGACCTCGGCGGCGGCACCACCGAATACGTGGTTTATTCCAACGGCGTCATCCGTCATTCCGGCGTGCTCGCCGTGGGCGGCGACCACGTTTCCAACGACCTCGCCTACGGCCTCAAAGTGCCGCTGAGCCGCGCCGAGAAATTGAAGTTGGAATACGGTTCCGCGTTGCCCAGCGATTCGGCCAAGGGTCAGACCATCAGCCTTACCAACGAACTCGGCCTGGAACTCAAACGCATCAACCACGAGCACCTGCAGCGTATCATGGCGCTGCGGCTGGAGGAGATTTTCGAGCTGATCGCCCAGGATCTCGAGCGCGCCGGACTGGTGGAGTATTTGCGCGCCGGGGTTTTGCTGTGCGGCGGCGCCGCCCGCGTGCCGGGCCTGGTGAAGCTCGCGGAAAATGTTTTCCAGATGAACGTCGCCGCCGGCCATGCCTGCGCCATCAGCGGACTGACCGCCGCCCTGGACCAGCCGGAATTCGCCGCCGCCATCGGCCTCGTGCGATTCGGTTCGCTCAAAACCCGCTGCCGCGAGCGGCGGTCGTTCATCCCGCGCGGACTCAAGGATGCGTTCGGCAAATTGATACAACGTGGATAAAACCAGGAGGAATGACAAATGACGAAAGAAATTCCCATGACCGAATTCTGGACCCCCGGCGGGAGCCGGTTGTCGGTATTTGTCATCCTGGCTTGGTCATTCATCCGTCATTCGTCATGCGTCACTCGCCATTGCTAAAGCTATGAATCACCAAACTGAACTTCCAGCGGTCAGCCAGCCGGAAACCTCTTCCGCGCCGGTCGTGAAAATCCTCGGCGTGGGCAACGCCGGCGTCGCTCTGCTCGGCGCCCTGAATCCGGCGGAATTCGCCGCCGCGCAGTTCACGGCCATCAACACCGATGCCGGCGCGTTTGCGGCCTCCACTGCTCTGGTCAAGATTCATCTCGAAAACAAACTGCTGCGCGGGCTGGGCTCCGGTGGCGATCCCGACCGCGCCCGGGCGCTCGCCGAGGAACAATTTGCCACCCTTAAATCCGCCTGTGAGGGGGCGAATGTCGTTTTCATTATGGCTGGACTCGGCGGTGGTGCCGGCAGCGGCATCAGCCCGGTGCTGGCCAAGGCCGCTCGCGAGGCCGGCGCGCTGGTGCTGGCCTTCGTCACCCTGCCCTTCGAGTGCGAGGGCAACCGTCGCGAGGCCCAGGCACGGGCCGGTCTGGAACAGTTGAAAGCCGCCGCCGACGGCGTCATCTGCCTGCCGAGCCAGCGCATTTTCAAGCTCATTGACGAAAACACCAGCTTGGTCGAGACCTTCCGGGTCACCGGTGGATTCCTCCTCCAAGGCGTCCGTGGCGTCTGGCATTTGCTCATGCGTCCAGGCCTCATCCAAGTCCACTTTGGCGATTTATGCGCACTGCTGCGCGATCGCCACGCGGAAAACGCCTTCGCTTTTGTCGAGGCTTCCGGCGCGGGCCGCTCGCGCGAGATCGTGGAAAACATCCTCTCTCATCCGCTGCTGGACGAAGGCCGCGCGCTCGCCGAATCCACCGCCGTGGTGGTGAGTCTGACTGCGGGAGTTGACTTGTCCATGGCCGAAATCAACCGAGTGATGGACCAGGTGAAACGCCAGTGCGGCCGCGCGCAAATCATCATGGGCGCCGCGGTGGATGAGGCTCTGGCGGACAAGCTTTGCGTCACGGTCATCGCGGCCAGGCCGGAGGCGTCTTGCGCCAGCCTGAAGCCGCAGACCGAAACCCGCACCGCCGGCGGACCCGCATCTTCCCGCGACTTCGTGGTCGCGCACACGGCGCGCGCCCGCAAGCCGGGCAACAAACCCGTCCAGACCCAACTGCCCTTGACCATCGTGTCCAAGGGCCGGTTCGACAAGAGCGAACCCACCAAACACAACGGCGAAGACCTCGACGTGCCGACCTTCCTGCGCCGCGGCGTGCCCCTAAATTGAGCAAGCAAGGCAGGCGTCCCGCCGGCCCTGCGAGCGCTTCAACGACCAACACCCTGTCGAATTAATCGCCCGGTGAGGGCCCCCGGCCTGCAGGCTTTGCATCACGCATCACCCATCCTACCCCAGCAGATATGGTTTTGACGCTGAGGCCTGCAAAACGTAATCTCTCTCCGCGAAAACTCGCGCATGATGGACCCAACCCTGACAACCACCTCCCGAGCCACGCCGATTTCGGCGCCTAAGGGGAGCAAATCAGGATTCCCCGAACGCCTGTCAGGATGGATCGAGCAGCACCCGGCGTGGGGAATCTTGCTCGTTTCCCTGCTGGCGGTCGTGGTCAACTGTTATCCGATCATTTTTTGCGGCCGGAGTTTTGTCTCCCCCGCGTGCATGCAGGCGCTAGTGTATCCTTCCTGGCCGCCGCTGCCGGGCATGTCGCCGGCTCAGCCGATCTCCCAGCATGGCAGCGACACCGGCGCGATGATGGTTTGGGGGATTCCGGCGGGGTTTATCGCGTCGCGCAGCCTGCTGCAAGAAGGTGAGCTGCCGTTGTGGGATCGCTACGGGCACGCAGGCAGCACGTTTATCGGGCAGGCGGTATCCATGCTGGGCGATCCGCTGCAATTGATCGTCATCGTGGGCCGCGGGGCGGCCGGAGCATGGGACCTCAAGTTTCTCGCGGCGAAGTTCCTCTTTTGCGCCGGTTTTGGGCTGCTCATTTTCAGGCTGGTGGGCAGCCATCCGCTGGCGTTGATCCAGGCCGCGCTCGCCGCTTACTGCGGCGCCTTTTTTTACATCAACAACCATCCGGTTTTTTTTGCCTTCGCGTATTCCCCCTGGATCCTGCTCTCGGCGGTGGAACTGCTTGACCGGCAATCAAAGCAGTACTCCGGCTGGGGATTGGTCTGGCTGCTGGCCAATGTCGCCTGCTTCAATGGCGGCCACGTGGAAGTGGGAGTGGTCCTGATTGGAGGTTTGAATTTGGCTGCCCTGGCCCACGCCGTCTCTGGTTGCCGCAAGTTGGCGGACCTGGCGGTGGTGCTGGGGCGCATAACGGTTGCGGGCGCGCTCTTCCTGGGGCTGACGGCGCCGGTATGGATGTCATTTTTGGCGTCGCTGCCAGACGCCTTCTCGACCCATTCAGAAGTCAAAGTGTACCAACTCCCGGCCCGGTGTGTGCCGGGGTTGTTTGACGACCTGTTTTACCACTTCCAACTGCCGAGCGACGCTCTGGCCGCCATAGCGCCCGGCGCCAGCCTGCTGGTGCTGGCGGGCTTCATTCTCTCACTTTTGCGATGGCGACAATTGCAGGGATACGCTTTTTTCATCGTGAACAACATGGCGATCCTGGTGTGGGGCGGGTGCGTCTTCGGGTGGGTTCCAGCTTTCGTCCTGGAAGCCATACCCATGTTGAATCGGGTGGGCCATAACTTTGTGGATTTTTCCTATCTGCTAATCCTGCACCTCACCATTGCGAGCGCCTTTGGTTTCAAGGCGCTGGCCAGCGAGATCAATCCCCGGCAAATGGCGGTTGATGCGCTGGGGCTGGTGGCGGGGTTTACCGGCTTGATGCTGCTGTATTGTCTGGCCAACGGGCACCGGCCCATTCTCTGGAGCTATTTCGAGTGCGCCGCGGCGGGAGCGATCGGCGCGCCGCTGCTGTATGCGTTTTTGAGGAGCCGCGGCCGACGGATTTCCGGGCTGGGCTGGACCGGGATTTTCCTCCTGGGGTTTTCCGCCCAATTTCGTTTCGGCCTTTACAGCACGGGTAATCAAAATCTGCTTATGGTCCCCGGAACCCGGGAGGTCCTGAACGCCCCGAGCCAGTCCCTGGAATGGATCAAGACGGATCGGGCCGCTCCTTTTCGCGTGGCCGGATTGGGTTGGAGTCTGCTGGGTGATTACGCCGCGGTTTATGGCCTGGAAGACATCCGCTCGTGCGCCCCGTTGACCAGCGGCAGCTATGAAAACCTGGTGGTCCAATATCCCGGGATCAAGTTGAGCGAGGGCTGGATCATTGACATAACGGATCCGGCGACCGCGCAGCCCCTGTTGAATTTGTTGAACGTCAAGTATTTGCTGGCGCCGCCCAAGATCGGCGTTCAGCCGGGGCTGGACTTCCGCGTTGCCCAGCGAAGTGATTTCGGGGTGTTGGAGAATTTGGACGCCTGGCCCCGGGCGTTTTTCGCCGGCCAGGTGCTTTCGATCGCTTCCACCGGCGAATTCATCCATCACCTTTGGGCCAACGGGAAGCAGCCGTTTATAGCGCTGACGCCCAAGGAAATCGAACGACAGCCCGGCCTGCGGTCACTGGAGACCACGAACACTGTCGCCGTGTCGGCCGCGACCCATTACCAACTGCGCGTCAATTCAACCGCGTTCGACATCCACGCAGCCTCCGCCGGCGTGGTCTGCCTCACGGAGAACCAGGCTCATGATTTTACGGCCACCGCCAACGGGACGCCCAAAGCAGTGCTGACGGTCAATCGCGCTTTCAAAGGGCTTTACCTTGACCAGCCGGGGGATTACCACCTTGAGTTCACCTATCGCCCCGGCCATTGGCGGCTGGCACTGGTGTTGTTCTGGCTGGCGGCGGCTCTGACGGCCGCGCTGGCAGCCGCGAGTTTCACTGGCGCCAGGATTCGACGAACTCCGCAAATCATCGCCCAACCCAAATCATGAGCACGAACAATCCAGCCGCCAAGCGGCCGCCGGTCAAGGCCTGTCACGTCTGCGGCGGCGCCCGGGTCTATTACCTCTTTTCCGCTTCCGACTACCGGGTGGTGCGCTGCGATGAGTGCGGCCTTGTGTTTCTCAATCCCCAGCCGAGCGATGAGGAACTGGGGCGGATTTATGGAGCCGACTATTTTCTCGGCAGCGAGGATGAAGCGGGGCGGCAGGCGGTCAGGGAGATCAAACAGGCCACAGCCGGCTTGTATCTTTCGGAAATCCGCCGCTATCACGGCCCGGAAACCGGCCGGCTGCTGGAAATCGGCTGCGGCGACGGCGATTTCCTGGCGCTGGCCGAAACGGCCGGCTGGCGCGTCACCGGAATCGAGTATGCCTCCGCCGCCTGCGAAACCGCCCGGCGCCGCCTGAAGAATGGCGAGGTGCGTTGCGGGGAATTGCAGCGCATGAACTTGCCGGGCGGGCAATTCGACCTGTGCGTGATTTCCGACGTGCTGGAACACGTTCGCTCGCCACTGGAGTTTCTTCGCGAAATTCATCGCGTGCTCAAGCCCGGCGGCACGCTATTTGTGGCCACCCCTTCCATTGACTCGTGGTCCGCCCGGTTCCTAAAGCAAAAATGGATGGAATTCAAGGTGGAGCATCTGACGTATTTCAACCGCCAAACCCTCCAGACCGCGCTGTTCAAATCCGGATTCCGCGAGGTCATCGTGCAAGCCGGCTGGAAAATCCTCAGCTTCGATTACATTCGAAAACATTGCGAGCGCTTCCCGGTTGCCCTCATCACGCCGCTGCTCAACTTTGCCGGCCGCCTGCTGCCCCGGGGCGTGCAGCGCCGGCACCACCGGATGGTGGCCAGCGGCATCATGGCGTTCTCCCGCAAAGCGGAGCTGCGCCCGCAGCCGGTGCTATCCGTCATTGTGCCGGCGTATAATGAAGTCAAGACGTTCAGCACCTTGATGGAATCGCTGTTGCTCAAGGAAGTGCCCGGCCTCCAGATGGAAATCATCGTGGTGGAGAGCAACTCCACCGACGGCACCCGCGAAGCCGCCGGGAAATACCTGAACCATCCCGGGGTGAAGCTCATTCTCGAAACCGGGCCGCGCGGGAAGGGCCACGCGGTGCGCACCGGCCTGCAGGCGGCGACGGGCGATTACGTGCTGATTCAGGATGCCGACCTCGAATACGACCTGGAGGACTACGACGCCTTGCTCGAACAACTGCTCGCCCACCGGGGCGCCTTCGTGCTGGGATCGCGGCACGGCGGGCGGAATGTGATGAAGATGCGGCAATTCACCGGGCAATATTTTTTGAGCGCGTTTTTCAACGCCGGCCACTGGTCCTTCACCACGCTCGTCAACCTGCTGTTTGGGCAGCGGTTGCGCGATCCATTCACGATGTACAAGGTCTTTCGCCGCGACTGCCTCACCGGGCTGGATTTGGTCTGCAACCGCTTCGACTTCGACTACGAGCTGCTCATCAAACTCATCCGCAAAGGCTACCGTCCCATTGAACTGCCGGTGAACTACCGTTCACGCTCCTATCACGAAGGCAAAAAAGTGCGGGTGTTTCGGGATCCGCTCTCGTGGCTGGGCGCGTTGATCTGGCTGCGCTGGATCAAAATTGACCCCCTGCAAGTGATCGAGCAGTCGCATCAACCCAAGCCGAAACAATTGAGTTCAACCACAGATGGACACAGTCTGTTGCATTGAATCAGATACGTAGAAAATAGCAAAATCCCCAATAAAATCAATAACAATCCGCTTTAACTCGCCACTATTTTTCACTACTCCACCACCCTTTTCGCTGACAAATTCACTGACAGTGCGCCCGAGCGTTGGAACGATGGCGGATTCCAAAGGTGACAACCTTTGGCGCGGGTTTGGGCTGGCGTAAAGCCCAAAAAAGATTGCCGGCTGAATCGGCACTGGTTCAACTGGGCGTTTTTGTTTCGCGGTCATTGAAAAAAATAGCCAAGACCGCGAAGTGATGAAAAATTGCCGTTGCCGATGATCACATGGTCAATCAATTCCATTTTCAAAATCTGACTGGCGCGGATTAAATCGCGGGTCACTTTGATATCGGCTTCCGATGGGCTGCTTTCGCCGGATGGGTGGTTGTGTTATGTGTAGCGCCGATTTATGTGGAGCCACCGGTTGGCGGCGCGGACAGGTTCTCGGTCTGGCCGAATTCCGTTGAAAATCTTTGACAGAAATTTGCGAGTGCGCTTTCATCAATGCATGGCAGCGACCCGACTGCAACAATCACCTGTGCATGACCTCATGCACGGCCAGTTGTTCAATCACAATTCTGCGAAAGAGCATGGCTACATTCGCTGATCTCGGTATTCCGTTTCCGCTTTTCGAGGCTCCGACAGAAACGTGCCCGGATTACGTTGGTCGGCGCCACTGCTGCGTATCGGGTCAGAATAATGACCATTGTTTTCGGCTTGGTATCGGCTCATGGGTGAAGGCTAAATGTCCGGCATGTGGCGGTGATTTGTTCCTGTCTGCGACAGCGGACACTTTTCGGGCTACCGCGTGCAGGCACTGTGGCGCACCGACGCCTCCACCGCTCACCGGGCAGGAGGAGGCATTCGCCTGTTACGGGGTTCTGCGTGATGGTCTTGCTGGTTACACCAAGGACAGTGATTTCGGCATGATTTCTTGGGAGCAGATGGAGAGTGGGTGGACGCATGGTATCCCAGGCGGGCGTTTCTCAGGGTTCGACACCCGCACGACGTCGGAGGGATGGGTTCAGGCGCGCTTGCCGAAGGAGACGCTCTCTGAGCTAACACGGACTCCGAATTTCGTGACTTGGCAGGGAGATCGGTGGTTGTTTCAGGGAATCCATCCGATGATCTACATCGGGGAATGGAAGAAGCGCGATTTCGAGAGCCACGCACCTGCCGGGATGCGCGCGGAGGAATTTTTCAGGCAAGTCTTGCGCGATTACGGTCCGAGGCTTTGGCCACACGTGGACAACGTCTGTATCTACGTGTTTCGTGGCAGTCAGACGGGAACGTATGCGGCCTGCTATGACATGGATTAGGAGTCGCAGAACCAGTCACTGACCAGGCTCCAGGCCAGGGCGAAAGGAGTTTTTCCGGCCGACTCCGCTTCACATAACTGCTGCTGCCTTTAGGGGCGCAGCGGTTGTCTTGCAACGGCCAGACTCGGTTGGGGCGCGAACTCGGTGACGTGGAAATTTCGGAAACTTCAACTCCAAAAGGTTAATGGTTCCCCTGGGCGACGTAATTTGCAACCAAAATGTTGCGACCAAAATTATTGCGCCCATTATGCTCGAATACTGGTATAAAGAAAAACGCACGCTGGTCGATTTCCGGCGCGGCCCGCTCGGCCCGCATTTCGATCCCTTCGCCGCCCACCTGAAGGCCGAAGGCTATTCGCGAGCCGGGGGGTCTGATATCCTTGGCAAATGCTGCCAGTTTAATGCCTTCCTGATTGAGCGCGGCATCACCAATTGCAAACAAGTGACCGAGGGGCTCATTGAGCCTTTCCTGAAGGATTACCTCGCCAACACGCGAACCACCGCGATCTCCTATTCGCCCAGGAATCTGACGCTTGGTTGCTTGAAGCGTTTGTTCCGTTATCTGGTGGACGTGGGCGCGGTGAAGCCGCCCAAGCCGGTACGGGTGAGAAAAGTTTATGACTGGTTGCTGCTTCCTTACCTCCAGCATCTGCGGACTGAATATGAGTTTTGCGAGGTAACCCATGCCAGAATCCGGGTGCAAGTGGGGGCGTTCTTGGATGCGCTGGGACAAAAGGCCACGCGGCATCGCTTCAAAACCCTGTCGCCAGCAGCCGTGGAGAGTTTTCTGGGGCGGCATCTGAAGGACACGCCAGAGAATCTGAGTAGGTTGGGCAGTTCGCTGCGCCGGTTTTTCCAATACTGCTTCGTCCGGCGCAACACGTCTATGGATTATTCGGGGTTGATTCCGCCGGTTCGCCGCTATCGTCATGCGGCGTTGCCCAAAGGCATGGAGGACTCGGCTTTGCAACGGATGCTGGCCGCCATTGATCGAACCACGCCGAATGGGGCCAGAGATTACGCCATCATGATTTTGATGATGGGGTATGGGCTGCGTGGCGTGTCCGTTGCCGAATTGCTGCTGGACGACCTTGACTGGCAGCATTCTCGGATTCGTATCCGGGCGCAAAAAGGTGGCAAGGAAGTGGTGGTTCCGCTCTTGGAATCGGTTGGCGATGCGCTGATTGGTTATCTGCGCCATCGCCAGAGTGACACCCCCTTCCGGGAAGTTTTCCTGGGTATCAAAGCGCCGCATCGTCCGTTGTACGGCTTGATGATCTCCCAACTGGTGCGCAAATACATGCGCAAGGCCGGCATCGTCATGGCCGGTGGCGGGGTTCGGACACTTCGTCATTCCTGGGCTATTCGTGCGCTGGCGAACGACACGCCGATCAAGGCCATCGCCGACGTGCTCGGCCACCGGAATATCGACACCACCTTCATTTATGCTAAAGCTGATTTGAAATCGTTACGCGAGGTGACCATGCCTTGGCCGGAGAAAGGATGAAACATGGCCACCTGTCTTTTTCGCAGTCCGCTGGCTTACCGGCTGCAATGTTTTTGGGAGACACGCCAACACGCGGGGAGAGTGAATTTAAACAGCCAGAGAATCCTCCGTTACCTCGACCAGTATTTGCTCGTGGAGCTCAAGCCGGGCGAAACGATCACGCGTGAAGTGGCTGAACGCTGGATCAAGGGCATGGAAAAGCTGGGCGTCGGTACGCGGATCAATCGCATCTCCGTGTTGCGCCAGTTCTGCCGCTACCTGGCCCACTTCGACCCGCGCACCTGTCTGCTGTCCCCAAGCTTTTTGCCCAGGCGCACCCGACCGGCACCGCATATTTATACCCGGAAGGAAGTCCGCCAAATCATGGCCGCGGCCAGGCGGATTGGGCCACGCGGGAGTTTGCGGCCGACCGTAATCGCCACGCTGGTTGGACTGCTCTACACGACCGGCTTGCGCATTGGCGAAGCCTTGCGACTGACGCTGGCTGACGTTGATCTCAAGAAGCGGGTGTTGTTAATCCGCGAGACCAAATTTAAGAAAACCCGCTATGTTCCGCTGTCGGCATCCGGGGCGGGCGCGCTTCAGGTTTACTTGCGGCGTCGGCGACGGGCTGGCATGTCCACTTCGCCAGACGCGCCTTTCTTTGTCAATCTTTGGGGACACCATTACGGTCACGTGGGGTTCACCACCGTCTTTTTGGAAATCATTCGCCAGCTTGGCATTCGTGGTCCGAGGGGACAACGCGGGCCTCGCATTCATGACTTTAGGCATTCCTTTGCCGTAAATCGCTTGCTGGCCTGGTATCGGGAAGGATCCAACCTTGCCGCCAAATTGCCGCTGTTATCAACCTATTTGGGCCACGCCACAGTGACAGGCACCGAAATTTATCTGCACGCCACGGCGGAGTTGTTGGAAAGTGCTGGGCGGCGGTTCCATGCGCGCTGTGCGGTACCATCAACAACGAGAAAGAAACCCATGTTCACGACTGACATTGCATCACCTATTCGCGGGTTTTTTGAGCAGCATCTCGTGTCCCAGCGGGGACTCAGCGGTCATACCGTATTGGCCTATCGGGATGCCTTAAAGCTTTTGCTGGCATTCGTCAGCCAGCGGCGACGGAAGGCATGTGTCGCGGTGACGCTGGAAGACCTGACTGCCGACACGGTTCGCAGCTTCCTGGATTACTTGGAGCGTGGCCGTAAAAACAGCGTGCCAACTCGCAATGCCCGGCTGGCTGCCATCCATGCCTTTTTCAATTACCTGACCAGTCTCGATCCACGTCATCTGGCACAAGCTCAGACGATTTTGGCAATCCCGTTCAAACGCCAAACGCACCGGGTGGGGGAATATCTGGAGCGGGACGAGGTGCAGAAACTTTTTGCCGGCATTGACGGACGGACTCTGCACGGCCAACGCGATGACGCATTGTTGCGACTGCTTTACAACACGGGGATGCGGGTGCAGGAACTGGTTGATTTGGACGCGAATCACCTGCGGTTCACTCGTCCTTATTTGGTTCGCATCATGGGCAAGGGACGCAAGGAGAGAACCTGCCCGCTTTGGCGTGAAACAGTCGCCGCACTCAAAGCCTATTTGGAAAAACGCGGTGTGCGTCTGAATGACGCGACGCCGCTGTTCGTGAATCGGGACGGTAGCCGGCTGACCCGATTTGGGGTGCGATACATCATCAGCCGCCGTGTCTCAGATGCGGCGCAATCCTGTCCTTCGCTGCTCACCCGGCGAGTGTCTCCCCACACGTTCCGGCGTACGACCGCCATGCACCTGCTTCAGTCCAACGTGGATCTGAGCATGATACGGTCATGGTTGGGCCATGCGTCCATTGAAACCACCAACGCTTACGTCGAGATCGATCTGGAGATGAAACGTAAAACCCTTGAGTCAGCGGAAAAACTGATCCCCAAAAACGCAAAACGCAGAGGCTCATGGCATGCCGATGACAGGTTGATCGCATGGCTGGCAGGGCTGTAATTATGTGAAGTGCAACCACTGGGAAGCCCCACCATCACGGCGGTTCCAGGCCACTTGAGATGTTTGCGCCACATAACCCGGCGCTGCACATAACACAACTTATGTGTCGCAGCACATAAGTTGTGCATGACAATCAAGCCACTGGCGGCGGTCACAATGGCGAGGCGGAAAATCTCGAGTGGATGCGCTAAAATGGTGTCCATCGTGCCGATGGAAAGAATTTGATGGCCTTTAACGCGCTTGCGCGTGTTTAACAGCAGCACGGCCAGACATTCACAATCGGGGTTGAAATGCGGATGCGTCGCGATGTGCAAGCGCCAATAATCGGCGGCTTTGTCGGGGGTTTCGCAATGCTGCAAATTTTCCGGGGTCGGACATTCCCGCAAGGCGGTGACTTTGTATTCATAGGGGCTGGCCGGGAATGTGAACGGCTTCACCAGTGATTCCAAACCGGGCAATAGTGGCGTGGCATTCATGGCTGGTTTTCCTTTCAAGCGGGTAAAACGTCGGCGGGAAAATAGGTGCGATACTTGGCGCGGGGGTCGGCGGGATGCGAGCCAAGCGGGTCAAATTTGCCGCAAGGATGCTGCCAGACAGCGCGGCGGCAATTCCAGTGAAAGCCCAAAGACCAAAGGACGGTTGCCAGTCCCGGCTTGCTGGCCGGTGAAACGTCCAGCCAAATCCATTTGCCGACAACTTCCGCCAAATCATAATGCTGCGGCAGGCGAGTCCGCAAATAGTTCAAAACCGCTTCCGTGGACAATCTCCGGTTGGCGCAATGGCTGACGAATTCCCGGCGCTTTTCCGTGCGGCTGTTTTTTGACAACGATGGCCGAACATTCGCCGGTGCTGACGCTTCAGTTGTTGATTTGGTTGTTTTCATAGCTTTTTTTTGAAACCGCTGTCCGTCACCCTGCCGTTTGCTGCTCGCTTCACAGATGGGGGAGACAGCGAGCCGTGCGCGGGAGTGCATTGAACATCTCAGCGAAAGCTAAAACCGTGACAGTGGCGAAGGGGGTTAAAGGGAGACGCTGGCGCGGTTTTCGCTCTCGCTTCCAACCTCGGCTCGGTGTCGGACCAGCGAGCAGCAAAAGGCGGGGTGACGGCGGGCGTAAAAAAGGCGCAGACAAACAACCCGACATTCTGCCCCCGGCAGGGCCGTGGTTTGGAATCTGCCCGGAGTCTGCGGAGAATTTCCACAGTCGGGTCTTTCCCGATAGTGGGAACTCTCCGCAGTCTCCGGCCAACCAATCCTCGGAGCAACGAAACTTTGCTGACGGAACGGAGCGGCGGCTGGGGCGAACGAAGCGGTGGCGGAGCCGGTCGCGTGGGGTCTTGGGACAGGCCAGTCTTCCGGTCATCGGTTCCTGTCCGTTGGCTGAAAGTCTGGCCTGGGGGCGGGCGGTTTTGACGCGACGGGCGAGCACACAAGCGGAGTGGAGGCCCAGCCAACGCGGAGTGGAGTCAGTAAAGTTTGGTTGCGAGTTCTCGTTTCACCAACATTCAGCGAAAGGAAGGGAAAGGACAACAAAGTGAAAGCGTGAATTGGAAGCCAGAGCAGAAACACCGGGAATTAAAAGAATAGCAGGTTAAAATGTGGCTGCGCAGGTGTGCGATCTCCTAGCGGAAAGATCTTCCAAACGGCAATTAAAAGAACAGAGTCCTGAGCAACAGGAAATCTCGTTCGTTGAGGTCGCGGCATTGTCTCGACTAATTGCAACTATTCCAATTGCTGGAATCTTTGATGACACGCAAATTGTTCTTGGATATTTGCCGGAAACGGCGTTAAATCGGAACGTCATGCGGAGCGGTAAAAAAACACGAATGTAAAAAACAGCGTAAAACCATAATTTGCGTAGCTTTGGCTACTTGCGACACGAAGTTACTCAAACAATTGTTTACTGTGAATCAGCACAAGCAAACCTGCGGTTCCGTCCGCATGAGTCCAGCGACACTGGCGCG
>Ga0302320_10002207_pt1 | contig 46274 bp, 29 predicted proteins | sample Bog_T0_3_FD_202130 | JGI IMG/M metagenome (GOLD analysis project Ga0302320, IMG submission 202130) | Peat permafrost microbial communities from Stordalen Mire near Abisko, Sweden - Bog_T0_3 | ecosystem: Environmental > Terrestrial > Soil > Wetlands > Peat | place: Sweden: Abisko, Stordalen Mire...
GTATCGGCAAAACTCAAGCTGTCGCCGGTCAACACGCCGGTGCTGGCGAGCGTCACGCCGGCCGTGACGTTGCCGTTATAGACTCGGTTGGTGCCCGCGGCCGTGACCGTGATCGCGAGCGGTGTGATGTTCGCGCTCGTGGTTGCCGCAGTATTGACGCTGTAGTTGCTCGTACCCGTGCCGCTTGCGGTAATTCCGGCGACCGATACCATAGCGCCGCTGGCGACATTTTTACTCGCGAACGTCGCCGAAGTATCGGCAAAGCTCAAGCTATCGCCTGCCAACACACCGGTGCTCGCGAGCGTCACGGCGTCGGTGTTATTGCCGTCATAGACCTTGTTGGTGCCGGCGGCCGTGACCGTGATCCCGAGCTTCGTGACCGTCACCTTATCGGTGCCGCCCGTAAACTGATAGTTGCTTGCGAGGCCCGTACCGTCGCCCAGGGTCAAGCCGCTGATGGACGCCATGGCGCCGTTGGCGATCACATTCTTGGTGGTCAAGGTGCCGCTGCCGGAGAGGATCAAGGTCTCCCCCGCGACGCCGTTCACCGTGCCGGCGGTCCCGAAAATGCTCGCATTCGCATCGAGCAGCCCGTCGTAGACTCGAGTCCCCGACAGACTGATGATCGCCGGGGTGATGTTCGCGCTCGTTGTGGCCGTGCCGTTGACGGTGTAGTTGCCCGAGCCGGTGCCGCTCGCGGTGATTCCTGAAACCGAGACGGCCACACCGTTGGCCACGTTTTGATTTGCGAACGTTGCCGAGGTATCGGCAAAGCTCAAACTGTCGCCCGTTAACACTCCCGTGCTGCCGAGCGTCACGGCGTCGGTGACATTACCGTTATAGGCCCGGTTGGTGCCAGCGGCCGTGACCGTGATTGCCAGCGCCGTGATGTTCGCGCTTGTGGTGGCTGTGCTATTGACGGTGTAGTTCCCCGAGCCGGTGCCGCTTTCGGTGATTCCGGCAACCGCTACCGTCACGCCGCTGCCCACGTTTTTATTTGCAAACGCCGCCGAGGTATCGGCAAACGTCAAACTGTCGCCGGCCAACACCCCGGTGCTGGCAAGCGTCACTGCGTCGGTGTTATTGCCGTTATAGACTTTGTTGGTGCCTGCGGCCGTGACCGCGATCAAGAGCGGCGTGACCGTCACCGTATCGGCGCCGCCGCTAAGCTGATAGTTGCTCGCAAGACCCGTGCCATCACCCAGGGTCAAGCCGCCGATGGACGCGATGGCGCCGTTGGTGATCACATTCTTGGTCGTCAACGTGCCGCTGCCGGACAGGATCAAGTTCTCCCCGTTGACGCCGTTCACCGTGCCGGCGGCGCCGAAAATGCTCGCATTCGCATCGAGCAACCCGTCGTAGACGCGGGTCCCCGACAGATTGACGATCGCCGGCGTGATGTTCGCACTCGTCGTGGCCGTGCTGTTGACGGTGTAGTTGCCCGAGCCGCTGCCGCTCTCGGTGATCCCCGCAACTGATATGACCAAGCCATTGGCGACGTTCTTGTTTGCGAACGTCGCCGACGTATCGGCAAAGCTCAAGCTGTCGCCGGACAGCACTCCGTTGCTGGCGAGCGTCACTCCGGCGGTGAGATTTCCATTGTAAGTCTTGCTGATTCCGGTGGCGTTGACCGCAATCGCGAGCGGCGTGACCGTCACCGTATCGGTGCCGCCGGCGAGTTGATAGTTGCTCGCAAGGCCGGTTGCGTCACCCAAGCTCAAGCCGCTGATGACCGTCAGCGCGCCATTCGTGATCACATTCTTGGCGGTCAACATGCCGCTGCCGGAGAGGATCAAGTTCTCCCCGTTGACGCCGTTCACCGTGCCGGCGGTCCCGAAAATACTCGCGTTTGCATCGAGCAGCCCATCGTAGACTCGGGTCCCCGACAGATTGACGACCGCCGGTGTTATCGTCCCACTGCCGTTGTCGCTGGTCGGCAAGGTATAATTCGCGAGCACCGTGCCGCCGGTGGCGGTCAGGTTGCCGGCGCTCAGCGCGCCGCCGGTAATGCCGATGCCGCCCGCGACGTTGGCGTTCGCGAAAGTGCCGGTCACCCCGGCATTCACTGTGGCGCCCTGTCCGGTGACGAAGCCGCTGAGAACCGTGTTGCCTCCGCTGAGATTAGCGACCGTCGTGCCGTCATAGCTCCTGGTCACGCCGGCTACGGCGGTGAGCGCCAGAGAGGAAATATTGGCGGTGAGCCCAGCTTCCTGCGTGAGCAAGTAATTGCCGCTTGCGGATCCGCTCAACGCCATGTTGGTCGTCACCGCATCCGCACCGACATTGCCGTTGCTGCCCAACGTGCCCGAGCCGGCGTTCGTCAACGTCAAGACATCGTTGTTGTAGGTGATCCCGGATATGACCGCTCCGGACAACGTGTCGACCGTCGTTCCATCGTAGCTTCGCGAGGTCGTCTGCACTCCGGAAACCGTGAGCGGCGCCTGAGTAATGGTCAATGCCGTTGCGTTGCCGCCCGCTTGCACGAATACATAGTTGCCGCTGTTGGCCGTCAGACCATCACCGTCGATCGCATAATGGCCGACGTTGCTGGCGCCGGTGGCCGGCGTCGAGAATAGCGCCGCGCCCGAAGTCGCCGTCGCCAGGGTCTCGTTGTTGACGAAGCCACTCACCGATCCGGCGAGACCCGTCGGTGTCAGGCCATACTGTTGACTGCTCGGCGTGGCCGTATACGTCAGAGTCGCCGCCGTAATGCTGCCGGATCCGTTATCCGTGGCGGGCAGCGTGTAATTCGACAACAGCGTACTGCCGGTCGCCGTCATATTCCCGGCGGTCAGGGCAACGCCGGTAACGGCGATGCCGGTGCCCGTGTTCACCGTGGCGAACGTACCGGTCACCCCGCCATTGACGGTGGCGCCGTCGGCGCCAAAGAACCCGCCGAACGTCGTGTTGCTGCCGCTTAAAATGGCGCTCGTCGTGCCGTCATAGGTCTTGGATACACCGGACGTCGCTGTGAGCGGTGCCTGCGAGATCACGGCGCTGAGTCCGGCTGGCTGTGAAATCGAGTAATTGCCGCTGCCGGCCCCGCTCAGGCCCATCGCTGTGGTGACCGTATCCGTCCCCGCGTTGCCGCTGCTCCCCAAGGTGCCCGCGGCAGTGTTGATCAACACCGGCAGATCCCCGCCGTACGTGGTGCCCGTCAGCGTCGCGCCCGTCAGTGCATCGGTCGTCGTCCCGTTATAGATCTGCGGCGTCGTCGCTACGCCGATGATCGTCAGCGAGGCACGCGTGATCGTGCCCGTGCCGGCCGCCGACGCCGGCAGCAAGTAGTTGCCGAGGTTCGTATTCGATGCCGGCGAATAATTTGACTCGATCAAAGCCGCCGTCACCGATTGGCCACCGGCATTCGCCGACGCGTAGCTGCCGACCGCCTGATTCACGGTAGCGGACTGGCTGCCGACGAACCCGGAGAGTGCGTAATTCGCCGCCGTCAGCGACGCCCCCGCCATGTCGTCGTAAGTCTTGGTGGGATTGCCGATGAGCGTGGCTGAGAGGGGAGCCTGGGTGATCGTTCCCGTACCGGTGCCGACGGCAGGCAGGGCGTAGTTCGAGAGGTTCGTTCCGGATTTTGCGACGAAATCCGATAAGACGAGCGTTGATCCGATCGCGACGCCCGACCCCGCGTCCGGGGCTGCGTAGCTCGCGGTCGCCGATTGCGGCACGGCGGCGCCCTGCGTCACTCCTCCAACCGTTGCGAATCCCAGCAGCGTGTAGTTCGCACTGGTCAGCGTCGTCGATGCGCTGCCGTCATAGACCTTGGTCGGATTCCCCGTGATTACCGCGGTGATCGGTGCCTGGGTTATATTGGCGCTCAAACCGCCCGGCTGACTAAGCGCGTAGTCGTTCGACTGCGCGCCGCCGATCGCGAACCCGCTGGCGTTGACCTTCAGGTTGTTGCCGACGTTCATCGAGGTGAATGCGCTCGACGCACCGGCGGCGGATACGGTGACCGCATCGCCCGCGTAAAGGCCGGCCAAAGCTTCGCCGGATATATTCAGCGTTGCGACGGTGGTACCGTCATAGGGTTTAGAATTCGCGCTGACACCTGTAATGGTCAATGGCGCCGGCGTCACGCTGGCAGCGAGTCCCGTAATGGGCTGAAGCGTATAGTTCGACGCGGCAGTCCCGACAATCGAATAGCCGCTGACGCTCACGGGCAACCCGGTGCCGACCTGCGTGGTCGTAAACGCCCCAGCGGGGGTGCCCGCGAGGCTCACATTGGCCGCATCTGAACTCACGATGCCGGACAGGGCCTGTGAGCCCGCGTTCAGTGGATCCATACTGGTCGTATCGTAGACTTTGTTGGTCGCGTATACACCCGTGACAAAGATCGACGCCGGCGTGATGTTGCCTGTTCCTGCCGCGGATGAAGCCAACACGTAGTTCGACAACAGCGTGCCGCCATTGGCCGTGTAGGCGGACGGCGTCAGCGCCGCCGAGATGCTCTGGCTGCCGACGTTGGGACTGCCATAGTTGATCAATGCCGAGGGATTGATCTGCGCGCCTTGGCCGTTGACGAATCCCGTGATCGCGTAATTCGAGGACGTCAATACCGTGCTCGTGCCGCCGTTGTAGACGCGGGTCGGATCGTTGATCACGGCGACGGAGAGTGCGACCGGCGTGATCGTGCCGGAGCCGTAAGCCGAAGTCGGCAGCGTGTAATTAGCAAGGATCGTTGAACCGGTCGCGGTGAAATCGGGGTTCGCGAGTGCGGCGCTGACGGTCTGCAGGCCGGCGTTTGCCGACGCATATTGACCCACGGTTTGGGTCACCGTCGCGCCGTCACTGTTCAAGAAGCCGGTGAGCACGAAGTTCCCCGGCGCGAGTGTGGCACCCGTCGTGCCATCGTAGGGCTTGGTCGGATTGCCGGTGATTCCGGCGTAGATAAAGCCGGCCAATGCGGCCTGCGTAATCGTTCCTGTGCCCGTCAATGTCGTCGGCAGGTTGTAGTTCGACAAGAGGGTGCTCCCCGTGCCGGTATAGCTGCCGCTCGACAAGGTCGCGGTGACCGGCTCTAGCCCGGCGTTTGCCGACGCATACAGGCCGCTCGACTGGTTGACCGTCACTCCTTGGCCGGTCAGAAATCCCGTCAAGACATAGTTGGCTCCCGTGAGCGTTGCGCCCGTGGTGCCGTCGTAAACCTTGCTCGGATTCCCGACGATCATTCCAATCAGCGGCGCCGCTGTGATCGTTCCGACGCCGGTCACCGTGGTGGGCACGCTGTAGTTCGACAGCAATGCACCTCCCGTGGTCGTAAAATCGGGCACTGCCAAGGTCGCCGTGACGGTTTGCACGCTGGCATTCGGCGACGCATATTCGGACAAAGCCGTCTGCGGAATCGCGGCGCCTTCGCCGGCGACAAATCCAGTGACCGTGAAGTTCGCCGACGAGAGCGCCGCTGTGGTCGTGCCGTTGTAGGGCTTGCTGGGATTGCCGATCAGGGTGATCGTGAGTTGGGCGGGGGTGATGCTGGCGGTCAAGCCGCTCACTTGAGTCAGGTCGTAATTCGACGCATTGGTTCCCGCAATGGAGAACCCCGCAGTCGTGACCGGCAGGCCCGCCCCGACATTCTTGGACGAGAACGCGGCGGTGGCGCTGGAATACGACAGCACGACGGTTGCAGCGTCCCCGCCCAAGAGCCCCGACAATTGGGGGCTGTTGTAAATCAGCGCAGCCGAGGTGCTCCCGTTATAGACTTTGCTCGCCGCCGAAACACCGCTCACCGACAAGAGCGCCGGTGTGATGCTGGCCGTGAGACTCGCCGGGGCGATCAATTGGTAGTCGTTTTGCTGCGCTCCGGTGAGGGAGAATCCGCTGGTACTCACGCTCAGATTGCTGCCGACATTCGGCGAGGCGAAGGTCCCGGTGGCGCCCGACGTGGAGAGGGCCACCGCGTCGCTGCCAATCACGCCGTAGATGCCGGCGTTGGTGGTATTGAGCGTGTCCGTCGTGGTCGAATCGTAGACCTTGCCCGTCGCCAGGACGCCCGTGATGACCAGCGGCGCTTGAAGCACGATGCCGGAGCCGGTCGCCGTCGTCGGTAGAAGGTAATTCGACAGCTTCGTGCTTGAGCCGGCGATGAAGTTCGTCGCCGCAAACGTTGCATTCACGGTTTCCGTGCCGGCCGCCGCGGAGACGTAGGCAACGGAGCTGGGCTGATTGATCGAGGCACTTTGACCCGCGACGAAGCCGCTGAGCTGATAGTTTCCGGAGTCGAGTGTTGCGGTCGTGGTTCCGTCGTACACTTTGCTCAAATTTGGATTGGCACCGTCGCCGACGATCGCCGCGCCGAGCTGCGCCGCCGTGATCGTGCCGATGGACGCGGTCACCGGAGGGCCGGCGAGTCCATAGCCATAGGCTGGAATGCCGTTGGCGTTCGTGATCGTGAGGCCGGCGGCCGTATCCGGCGATGTGACGGGAATATTGCTGCCTGCATTCGCCGTCTGATAGGTCGCACTCATGGAATTCACGGTGTCGCCGTTCAGAGTTCCCGACACCAAGTAATTCGCGCTCGCCGCTGTCAGGGAAGCACTCGTGCCGCCATCATAGGTTTTCGACGCGCTGCCGGCGAGGGACGTGACGGTAACCAACGGTGCGACACTGTACAGAAATCCATTGCCGCCCTGCGCCGGAGTGGCATCGAACGAGGCGGCATATTGAATGAAGGCCGGACTGAGTCCCCCCGGCGAGTCCAGGGTGGGGTTGGTGGAATACACGAGCCAGGTGCCCTTGGATCCACCGGACAGCGCAGTGGCACCCGCTAGATTGACGAAATTGGCGCCCGTCCCCAAGGTTGCGCCCGCATCACCCTCGATCGACGAACCGGCAGCGATGGTCAAATTGCCGGTGCCCGCCTGCATCACGACCGCGCCCGATCCCGCTACGGAAGCGTTCACATTGATCGCGTTATAGGCGGTCAGCGTCAGGGTGGCGGCGGAATTGGTCCACACGATCGGAGCATCGACATTGATGTCGCCGGCACCCGCCGATTGATTGCCGAAACCGGACGCAGTCGTGGCGGTCGTCGCCTCGGTGACGCTGGTACCGTTATTGAGACTGTTGTCGATCGCAGTCGCCGCCGCGGCATCGATGGTGAGGTCGGTGGGATCGATGCGCCAAGACCCGCCCGGACCGGCGACGATTTTCGCCGTGCTCGCGACAGACACCCGAGCGCCTGAGGTCTCAATGGAACCGCCCGGTCCACCCGCAGGTGCCGTGGCGTCGAGGGTACCTCCCACGTTGACCTGACCGGCCGCCATCCCGGCGAGCAGCGTGATCGTGCCATTGTGGTTCTCGACGGAGCGAGCCTGCACGATACCTGTATTGTTCAAGACGCTGGCGAGCAGCGAGTTTTGCGCCCCGGCCGTCATGATGACGCGACCGCCATCGGCTTGGATCAGTTGTCCGTTGGCGGCGAGATCATTCAGAGTACTTTGGTCGACGCGCAGGTTGATCAACTGCCTGCCGCTGAAGGTCAGCGTCAGCGCGCTGCCGGCGCCCAACGCAACCGTTCCGAGCTGAGCGCGGATGACGCCCTGGTTCGAGACTTGATTGCCGATCAGAGCGACGTAACCGCCGTCCGCGGCCTGGATCGTCCCGTGATTGACGACACTGCCCGTACCCGGCCCGGTGAAGCTGCGCAGGTTGGTGCTGAATGATGCGTCGCTCACGTCCAGCGTCGACGCGGTGAGTCCGCCGACATTGACCTGAGCGCCCGAGCCAAACAGGATCCCATTGGGATTGATCAGCCAAACTTGGCCATTCGCGTCAAGATGGCCGAATATTTGACTGCTCGTGTTGCCCAAGATGCGATTGACCGCGATCGACGTTGCGCTCGGCTGAATGAAGTTGACGACTTCGTTGGCCGTGACGTTGAAGCTCTGCCAGTTCAGGAACAGATCGGCGCTCGTTTGCCGAATGGTCGTGGCATTGCCCGCCTGGCTGACCGTGCCCGTGCCCGCAGTAATTTGTGCACCGCCGGGCGCAGCTTGCGTCAATTCCGAACATTCGAGCGACGCGCTCAATACGGCCAACGCCGCGATGTGGCGCCGCGTCGCGGAGCAGCGCAATTGGCGGCGACCTTTGACAGCACCGCGAGTTTCCTCGGAAACCGGCACCCACTGGCCGGCCGCGCGGCTCAGCACCAACCGGAAGATACGATTCATGTGGATTCACGCGACATAGGTGGAATACTCGGTAAAGAAGTGACTCACGACTCCGGGGCGGCCGTAGCCCCCGATCGTCGATCGGCCTCCGAGTTGCGCTCATGAGGAATGCGTGCTTGTCAGCGGACATAATGTAGCCGAGGTTGCGGTTGCATTGGGTGATGTCCATCCCATTGCCGTACGGAACCTGGCGTCTCGATGGATGCGCGTCGCAACAAGCCTACGTAATGCGCGGCCAGTTCAAGCGGCAAATCTCAACACGAATTCGATTCCAAGCCCGCTGTTGCGGGCCGCGAGATGCCAGTGATGAGCGGTGACGATTTCCTTGCAAATGGCGAGCCCCAATCCCGCGCCCTCGGTCTGTCGATTGGAGCCGCGCCAGAACCGCGTAAACACGTGAGGCAGATCGGCTTCCGTGATGGTGGGTCCGTCGTCGCGAATCGTGACTTGATCCGATTCAACCAAGACCGCTACCAACCCACCGGCGGGTGAGTGTTCGATTGCATTTTCAATGACGTTCTTGAGCCGCATGTGTAGCGCTATGCTCCGCCACGGCCGCCACGTCCGTTGATTCGAAGCGATAGTGTCGATCTTCGCTCACCTCCGCCAAATGCAGCAACTGATGCACTTGACGCGCGATTTGATCGATATCGCGCAGCAGCGTTCCTCGATCATCGCAGCCTTCCCTCTCGATTTGTGCGCGAAGCAGCGCAAGAGTAGTTTTCAGCTCCTGTGCGGTCGCCTCGCGGAACGCCTGCCGGACTCGATAGCCGTTCTCCAAGCGGTCAAGTGCCTGGTTGAACGCATCGATGACCGGTGAAAACTCGACCGGAACGTGCTGAAAGACGATTCTCGCGGAAGTGTTTCGCGGCTCGATGCGCGCCGCCGCGTCGGAGGCTTCGCGCAATGGTTTGAGAACCCGGCGCAGCGGAAAGAATACGGCAATGCTGAAGACGATCATCGAAACGACGTGAGCCGCCGCCGCCAGCACCCAATTGCTGTTTACAGCGGTAGCGCGGCGCACGAAGTGACTCGCAGCGCCGCCTGAAGTATCTCAGACCAGGGTATCGATTTTAACCGTCAGCTCACTTTCAGCCGCATTAAGACTCGACCCGCTGACGTGCGCACCCGGCACATTCGGAACCGAGAGCGTGTACACGCCATTGGCCTGCGAGATGCTCGCCGAGTAGCTCTTGCCGCCGACGCTCGTCGAATAGGTCGTACTCACCAAGGTCGAAGTCGCGGTGCTCACGGCGGAAGCCTCCGACTGCGGCGGAGGAGCCGCCTGCCCCGAGGCGGACTTCGAAGCTTGCCCTGCGCTGGATGTTGCAGAAGGGGCCGCGGTAGCCGATTTGGCGACCTTGGCCGAATTCGCCGGAGCGGCGCTCGAATTTGCCGCCACCAAAGGCGCTACTGTTCGTATGGTATTGATTTGCATGATCCTCAACCTCCAATGTCCAAGATCGAGTCTAACAAGACTGATATCGGCAGCGTTATCGAAATCCTTGAGGGAAATGAGCCTTTTCGCGAGTGGCCGCCTATCGGACCCAGAAACTTGACATTGTTCGACGGTTAGCTAATCATCGCACTATGAGTCAGGTATTCAAAGCCGTTTCCGATCCCACCCGAAGACGCGTGCTGCATCTCCTGCGTGAAGGGCCGATGAGCGCAGGGGAACTGAGCAGCCAGTTCAACGTCTCCAAACCGACCATGTCGGCACACTTCAGTGTGCTGAAGGAGGCGGACCTGGTGCACGCCGAGAAGGCCGGCAAGTCCGTCATCTATCACTTGAAGCTCTCGGTGCTCGAGGATGCGCTGCTGGGCTTCGTCCAATCGTTTGATCTGGGCGTGAATGTAAAGAAACCCACGAAGGAGCGCGCGCGATGAACAAGGAACTGATCGAAGGCTTCGCATGGGGCGGTAGCATCGTTGCACTCGCGATCGGCGCGACGCTCGCGCATAAGTTGGGCTATATCGAGGCCGATACCGTGCAGAGGGTGATCTTTGGCAGCATCGGTCTCATGGTCGCCGGGTTCGGCAATCGGATTCCCAAGGCCTTCGTTGCAAGCGCCCAGGCGCGACGTGCCAAGCGGGTTGCGGGCTGGTCCATGGTGCTCAGCGGGCTGATCTACGCGGCGCTGTGGGTTCTCGCCTCCTTTCCGGTGGCCACATGGGGTGGGTTTGCCGCGATACTGGCGGGTATCGCAGTGACGATGGGTTACTGCCTCTCACTGCCGTCGAAAACGAAAGCCGCATTCCGATGACCACAATTTGGCGCTGCCCTGAACTTACCGACGACCGCCTAAACGCTGCGGCCTCAATACGAGACGAACCTTCCGTGGCGCACCGAGACTGGTATCAAATAGATCGAGCGTCGTCGCCGACCCGTAAGAAACCGGGAGCGTAGCTACGGGGGTCCGGTCTTTCGAGGCGGGTTGGTCAGCCTCGGCGGACAGAAAGTCGCGCGTACTCGCGCGTAGAGTCACCGCATCGGATCCGTCGACAAGTCGAAATCATCGCAAGAATGGATCAAGAGGATTCGAGAAATCCGGATAACATTCGGAAAACGGCAATCGCCTGGTAAGGCGAGCCTCATCGATTGTCCGGGATGACCAGGCAGCAAAGGCGTAACCGAGGGGTCGGTGCGCTAGCGTCGGGGCAGCGCGTCGAGCGCTGCTTTCAACCATCCGAAGGTAACGAGTTCCTGCTCCAGGCGCAGGGCCGGCCTGATCCGGTTATCGCGCAAATCGTCGAATAATGAGCGCTCCGCTTCATTGAGGCGCGGCAGATCATGAACCACCGGGTCGCGCTCAACGCCCCAAGCGGCCTCGTGCGCCAGCAACGTGGCACGATCCATTAGCAGCGATTCGACGTGTTCGAATCGGCCGCGCAACTGGTCAAGAATCGCGAAGCCATGAGTATCGATGTCGCCCCAGTAAAACACGTTGCAGCGCCGCAGCCACTGTGCAGCAGCCAGCGCATCCCAACCGTAACCCGCACCGAAGATCGCCATGCTGTTCGGCACATCCGGAAAAGCAAGAAAGTTCGTTTCGTTCTCGGTGATGAAGACTTGGGCAGCGGGGATGTCGAGGCCGGCAAAGCTCGCAGCATCCAGCGCAATGTCCGCATGCGGAGCACTGCGGAGGGCGCCGAGTTTGTCGTCGAGCGCCCGAAAACGTATCCGGATTGGCTTGTCGCGAAAGCCGTAACGGAAGGCAAACTGCGCCGAACCCCCGCCGGTGGCATCGCTCTGCGTGTGCGGGACCGCGAGACTGAGCAGTTCCGCCAGCACGCTCATTTGAGATTCGATGAATTTGCTATGCACTCCAGCAATGTCAACCTGGCGCAGATAGATGTTCGGCCGCGGATGCCCGAGCACCCAGGTCACCACGTCCAGCAATCGATCCCACTGGTCGGTCAACTCCAAGGCGCGCAGGGGGCGCTTTGACAGCCAGGCCAACAGCGCCGGCTGGCGCCGCCGCGTAGATTCGAGCAGAGCCTGAAATCGCGCGACTTCGCTCGCTTTACCAATCATGGCAAACGCGTCCTCGAGGCGATCGACCCACACTGCCTGCGGTACCTCGTTGCTGCCGAATACGCGGTGTGCGAAACTGCGCATGTCGATGCGGCAGTGCTCCGCGGCGCGCAATTCTACGATCCAGGCGCGCACATCGTCGAAACGGTCGGTCATTTCCGTCGAGGTCGGGACTTTCAACGCGAGCCGCCGCGGGAATGACGATTCATCCGCCACGAGCGCCGCGAGCAACTCGCCGCGATCCCACAACTTTTGCACCTGGGCACGCAGATCGGCCGGACGCGTCCAGTTCATCCCGCGAGTCTCGCCTTTTCCTCGCGGTATTCCTCTATGGACAGGTTGCGAAGCTTGGATGCGCGCCCCTCATCGTTGTGAACGAATCCGACACTGCTGACGAACGGTTCGATGATGTGGATCTTCTGCAGCGGGGTGACGATCAACAGCTGCAAATTGAGCTGTGCAAACAGCCGTAAACCGTATTGCGCGGACTCATCCGACCCGCGCCCGAACGCCTCGTCGATGACCACGAAACGGAAAGAGCGCGAGCGGACGGCTCCCCATTCCAGCCCGAACTGATACGCCAGACTCGCGGCCAGCACCGTGTAGGCGAGCTTCTCCTTCTGGCCGCCGGATTTTCCGCCAGAATCCGAGTAATGCTCATGTTCGCTGTCATCCGCGCGCCAACGTTCACTGGCAGCGAACAGGAACCAATTGCGCACGTCGGTGACCCTCCCTGTCCAGCGCCTGTCCTGCTCCGATTGTCCCTCACGGCCGCGGAAGCGATCAATAATGCCCTTGACCTGCAGGAACTTGATCTCCGAGTATTGGGCGTCGTCGGAGCCGGTCAGCGCACCTTCGGTACACGCGCGCAGTTCCGCTTGGAAATCGCGGATGTCCGCTTCCGGTGTGGCTTGAATCTCGAGAGTGATGTAGCGACCGGTGTTGTAATCGATCTTGGTCAACGATTTGTTTATGTTCTCGATGCGCTCCCGGATGGTTTCCCGCTCGCGCGCCAGCTGTGCGTTGAAGTTGGCCACCTCATTGATGGTGTTGACGTTCAGCAGCTCCTTGAACCGCGCCTCGAAACGCGGCAGATCGTCCTGCCCGAGCTTGTCGAGAATATTTTCATATTCGAAAGCCGCCTCGATGCTGGCATCGATCTCCGAGGTCTGCAGCTTGAACTCCTCCTTGAACGCCATCATCGCCTGAATGATCTTGTCGCGCAGACGCCGCAGTCTGTGATCATCGGCATCGATTCGCGCCTGTAGCCAGGTCCGGACCTCTTGCTCGCGGTTATCGCAGGATTCCACGGTCAGTTGATGCTCGCCGAGGGCAGCGGCGCGAATCGTCTCGAGTTCGTCCGTGGGAACCTCGGTCCCGGCGGCGGCGTCCACCACGGCCCGGGTTTGCCCTTTCAATTCTTCCGCATCGGTGGTCTTTTGTTCCGTCTTCGAGCGTTTGTCCCTTTGGGTCTCCAGCTCGGATTCCGTATGTAGGATCTGTGCTTGAACTTCCTGCAGGCGCCGGTTGAGTTGATTGAGCACATCGGAAGCCGCCGCCAGTTCCCGCAATTCCTCGGTGAGCGCCGCAATCTCGGTCACGGCGGCGACCCAATCCAGCTCCAGAAAATCCGTGAATTCCTCGAGACGGATCAACGCGTCCAAACGGGCCTTCAGCGCTCGCTGCTCGGATTGGACCTCTCCGATGAGCCGCAGCACGTCGGTCACCCGCCCCTGCAACTGACTGGATCTGGCCTCGAGCGCGGCGATCTTGGCGGTGTTCGTCCATCCCAGTACGAATCGGCTACGGTCGGCGATCCCGTGACGGTCGTCCTTCTCATGGCGTCCACCCGGGTCTTTTATCTGGCCCGAGCGCGTAATGGCGCGCGTCTCCCGCCGGAATTGCTCCTGCGAGGCGCAGCAGGCGACGTCGAAGCGATGCGCCAACTCGCGTTCCAGCCAGTCGTAAAACGCCGAATCCGGCTTGACCGACAGCTTCCGCACCAACGAGTCGCGGTGCAGACCCGGCAGCTCACCGTACTTGACCGGCCGGATGTGGAAATACACCAGCCTACCTCTCAGATTGCTGCGATCCACCCAATCGGCCACTTCCTTGTAATGGACCTCGGGCACCAGCAGCGACAGGCCGAAATTGCGGAGGATTCGCTCTGCGGCGCCTTCCCACTCGCGCTCCTCGTCGCGTACTTGCAACAACTCGCCCGCGAACGGCATATCGTCCGCCTGGAGCCCCAGCGCATCGCACAGCGCGGCGCGGATTCGCACCTGGTTGTCGTCGATGTTGTTCCGCCGCGATTTCAGGCTGTTGATTTCCGTCCGCAACCCGCCGAATTCCAGCTGCGCTTGCCGCAAGTTGACGCCGTACTCCGTCAGAATATTTTGCAGATCCGCGTCGCGGCCGCGCAGTTCTTCGCGCACCGCCGAGAAACGGCCGCACTGCGCCAGAAACTCGGCCTCGTCAGCGGCGGCGGATTCCCCGAGATGCGCGGTCTGCGTGGCATAGCGCTGGGCCTTCGATCTGCGCGCATCACGCGTGGCCTCGTGCTTCTTGATGTCGGCGGCCAGCCGCTCCAGGCGGTCGCCGCCGTTGTCCACCAGCGCCCGCTTGAGTTCATCAACCTCGCTGCGCAGCTCATCGCGGCGATCCTCCAACCGCTTGACCTGGACGTCGAGTCTGCCGCGTTCCTCGGTCAGGTTGAGGATGCGCTTTTTGAGCAGCGTCAACTTCAGGGCGCCGAAGTAGGGGCGCAACAACTCGCGATAGGCGCGCAGTTGTTCGACGTCGGCCGCCAGCGCTGCGTGCCGGCGCCCATCCTCCACCAGGGGCGTCAGCAGCTCCACCTGACGCTTTGCCGCGACCACCGCCTCATGTGCTCGATTGAGATCGTCGAAATGCGCGATCAACGCGCCGATCCGCGGTGCGACGTCGAACGGCTCCAGCATGTGGCTGCGTACAAAATCGGTGAGATTGCCCACCGACTTCATCGAGACGGTTTGATGGAACAGCTCCAGCGCCTGTTCGTTGTCGATGCCGAAGCGGCGCCGGAACCACGCGCCGTATTTCGGAAAGCTATCCTCGATGTCGGCGCCCGCCGTTCGCAGCTTCTTGCGCAGCAGCGCGATATCGGTGCCGAAATGGGCGAAGTCGCCTGCGATCGACAGCTCGCGCTCCATGCCGACGAAAAAGCGCGCCGGCTGGCCTTGCGCTTCCTTCATCCAAAACACCTGCGCCAACGTGACGGTCTGGTCGTAGCCCGCGTTGTGGAAAACGCCCAGGATCACCGAGTAGCCGTTGTGATCGCGCAGGCTCACGGGTTTGGCGGATCCCGTGACCTCATTGCGTTCGGATTTATAGTGCCCGAGCACGTAGGAACGCAGCGTGCGCTCCTTGCTGTCCGCACCGGCCGCTTTGTTGTAGGCGACGCGGTTTGCGGGCACCAGCAGCGTGGTCACGGCGTCCACCAGCGTTGATTTGCCGGACCCGATATCGCCCGTGAGCAGCCCGTTGGCGCCATCCAGCTGCAGGACCCAAACGCGCCCGTCGAAGGTGCCCCAATTGTAGACCTCGAGCCGCTTGAGGCGAAAACCTGACAAGCGGTCGTCGGCGAGAAAATCAAATCCTCCCGCCTGCGGCTCAATCATCGGCCGCCCCCTTCGCTCCGGCCGCGAGCTGAGCTTGATAGGCGGCCAGACGGGCGTCGAAATCCGCCAGCCATTGCGCATCGACGAACGCCTTGAGTATGCGCCGCACTTCGTATACCGCCCCAGTCTCGCCGGTCGCGCTCGCCTTCATCCGGCGCAGGAAACCCAGCTCCACGATTTTGTTCAACTGAGCTTCGATCTGATCGATGAGCCTGGCCTCATTGCTGGTATCCGGCAAGAACACGCGGATCATCTCGACGATCTGGTCGCGAGTCAGCACCAGGCGCGTTTCACCGCCGCCCGCGTCGAACTCCGCCAACTTTTTGCGCAGCAGCGCAAGCAACAGGCTCACCGGAAACGAGAGCGGCCGGCGTGCGATCAAGCGCGGCAATTTCGCGGTCGCCGCGTCCGCATCACCGTCGGTCCGCGACCGCAGAAATGCGTAACCCTCGGATTCGTCGAGCACTAGGTCGAGACCCAATACTGAGACATAGTCGCGCACGCGCGCCTGGATCTGCACCAAGGCATTCCATTCAGCAGCATCGACTTCCCGGTACAGCACGCTTTTGAGCAAGCCGATCACGAGTGTCGACAGATCGGGGTTGGACACCGCGTGGTCGAACGCTTCCATGCTCATCGGACGAAGACGACGCGAGGCAGGCGGGCGCGCCTGCTCGTGGCGCCACCCGCCCGATCGGTATGTTGCCAGGCGATGACGTCCACCTTGTCCTCGTCCACCACGGTATGAAATGTCTCGGCGCCGAGCTGCAGATAGGCCACCAGTTCCGCGAGACCCTGTTGCAACGGCTGACTATCGATGAGCTCGCGCAACGTCACCTGGGATCGCTCCTGCAAGGCATGACGAATGTGGCGGGCGAGCTGCACCTTGTCGATGACCACCTGCATATAGAGTGCCGCCGCATCCAGTTCGGGTTCGTCGCTGTCCAGCGCGATGTCCGCGATCAGCGGCCGCGTGGTTGGCGTGTGCAGCGGCCGTTCCATCGGCAGCTCGAGATCTGCGCTGGACAGGGCGATGCTCATCACGTCGCCGGCCGGCGGCGCGGACCGCAGACTCAAGGCCTTGGCTTCGATCCCGTGCAGAATGTCCATGATGCGCCGATTCTCCAACCAGGCCTGATCATCCAGAAAGCGCCGCAATTGCTGCGACAGTTGCGCCACCGTGCGCTGCGTATGCTCGCCTGCTTCCAACCAGTCGTAGTGTACCCGCCGCGTACGCGCATCGGGCTGCAACGCCGCCACGGGCGCCAGGTTCAAGACTCGCGCCAAGAGCTCGGTGAACTCTTCCTGGCGGCGACTCGACATGAGAAAATCCCAAAATGCGCGGAAACTGCGTCCCTGATCGGAATCCGCAATAGCGTCGCGTTCGCCCATGATGTCCTCGAGAAGCGCACCCTTGGCACCTTCCCACAAAGCGATGCGTTCGCGCACCCGCCGGTCGAGCACGCGGAAATTCTGCTCCACCTCGCGAAAATCGGTCAGCAGATCGCGGGCTAGTTGCACAAACTGCTGAAACCGGTCCTTGAGCGCCGTGTCGTCCAAAAGCGGCACATCGCCCTCTTGCACGCGGGCGATCTCGGCATCGATGTCAGCCCTGCGCTTGCGCAACTCCGCGATGCGCTTCGCCGGGTCCGCCTCGCTGCCCTCGCTCATTTGCTTCAACAGATCGAACAGCGTCAGCAGGCGTGACTCGGTGCCGACGAAGCTACGCTGCGCAAGCGTGCCGAGCCACGCGATGGCCTTCTCAGTCGCCGGCATCAGATCGAATTGCGGTTCGTCCGAACCCGTCCGGTAAAACTTGCGCAACCAACCCTTGTCCGTACCCGCCCACTCATTCAGATAGTCCAATGCCGGCTTTGGAAACGCCTCGGCACCCAGCTTTTCCCGCAGGCCGTACAGTTCGTCTTCCAGCGCCTCCGTCAGATCCGCAGCCGCCATCGCGCGTACGTTGGGCGCGACGAACACTCGATGCAAAAAGCTGGCGATGAGCGCGGCATGATCCGAACGCAACAATCGCCATGCGGGGTGCAAGGTTCGCAAGGCATCGACGGTGGCGTAGTCAAGCATCCGTTGGGCCAATGTGACCGCAACGGGAGTGGAGAGTCGATGACTTGCGCGTTGGGGGGGCCATTCGAACCAGCAATCTACCGCGTTTTACCGCGTGCAGGTGAATCCCAAGGACAGCTGATACCGAGCACGGCTGATGCCGGAGCACACAAGGCTACGGTACCGGCTTCTGCCAACGTTCTTGACAACACGTCAGGCCTGAGTATCCTGCTTGGCTGTCTTGCCGCCACGCGCGGTGAGAGCCGTACAACGGAGAAGGCTATGACCTTGGGGTCTATGAAGAATACGTGTAGATACTCTTTGAAGTAACCGTTTCGAGTCGATGGCTCGAAGCGCCATGCTTCGAGTCAGGCGGCCCCGTCATCGCGATGAAGCCCCTGGCGAGCATTCACCAGGGGCTTTTTGTTGCCTTAAAGTTACGACCATGAAGGGATTGAAATTCTGCTTTGAGGGAAGCGCAGGTGAGGCTGGCGGCTTGCCTATGTACCTGGCGCTGCGTGGCGATCTGTCCGATCCGGGTGAGACGCTGTTGAAGCTGCGAGCGCTGCAGTCCTTCGACCGTGGCGCCGCGCGTTATGCGATTCACCGCACGGTGCGCTGCGCCGTTCGTCGGCCCTTGGACGAGGTTTTCGACGATTTGGCGTTGCACTCCGATCTCGTCGCTCAGCGCATGGATAGCACGTCGCTGCTGCTGGACGGACCGGGGGTATTCATTAGCGTCGAAGGCAACCGCAAGATCGATTACGGCTCCTGCACATTTCACATCTGGGCTGAAAGCATGAACCGGCTGGACCAGTCGCGCGCGAAGATGTTGGCCATCTTCGGCGAGCAACTGGTGCGGCACGAGATGTTTACGATCGACTGGCAATTCTCCAGTGGTCGGGGTCTCTCGAGCGCATCGTTCGACGAGATGGCGGACCCCGCCCCTTACGATGAAGCCTATCCGACCCTGGCGGAGCCGGTGTCAACCTTCATTGCGCGCTACCTCGCGTCGCGCGAGACCGTGCTGATTCTTCAGGGGCCACCGGGCACGGGAAAGACAAGATTGGTGCGCGCCATACTGGCCGCGATGTCAGCTCGCAAGGCGGACAGCGCTCAAGTTCTCTATACCGCCGACATGCGAGCACTCGAGAACGACGAGATTTTCGTCGATTTCATCACTGGCGGCCACGACGCGTTTGTGATCGAAGACGCGGATCACTTGTTGATGGCGCGTGCCAACGGCAATGTGGACTTACACCGCTTCCTGGCCGTGGCGGATGGGGTGGTTCGCGCACAGGGCCGAAAGATCATCTTTACCACCAATCTGCCCAACATCGGAGACATCGACGAGGCGTTGGTGCGGCCGGGCCGCTGCTTTGCGACTGTGCGCACTCGGGCGCTGGAGCGACGCGAGGCGGCATCATTGTTGGTGCGGATTGCGGCCGCGCGCGCGGAGCGGCACGAGTCGGCGAGTGCAGTGGCCTTGGCAGCGGAATTGCGCTCGATCACGCTCGCGGCGTTGTATCGGCTGGTGGATTCTGCGCGCTAAGCGACGGCGCCGCCGGGCGCTGTAATGGGGTTAAAATGGCGTCCCCACGGGGATTCGAACCCCGGTTCTCACCGTGAAAGGGTGGTGTCCTAGGCCTCTAGACGATGGGGACGCAGGCCGAAAAATTAACCATAAAGAAGACTGGTGGAGCCAGGCGGGATCGAACCGCCGACCTCTTGCATGCCATGCAAGCGCTCTCCCAGCTGAGCTATGACCCCACGTGGAGGCGGCGCACGTTACCGCAATGCCTCCAATTCGTCAAGAAAATGAACAGACTACGCGCCCCAGGCGGCCAGGGCACGCGACAGGCGAATTTGTGCTTCGCCACGACCCAAGATCGCCAGAGTGGCGTCGATCGGGGGCGAAATCGTGCCCCCGCACAGGGCGAGCCGGAGAGGCTGCGCGATCTTGCCGAGGGCAAGACCCTTGGCGACGGCATAGCTACCGAGCAACTCGTGGATGGCGGGCCCCGTCCAGTCGGAGAGGCCGTCGAGCGCAGCGGACAGTTCCGGCAGCAACGCGAGGACCTCGGTCGTGACATGTTTACGGACGGCCTTTTCGTCATAGACGAGCGGCGCGCGAAAGAAAAACACGCTGTTCACCGCCATTTCCCGCAGCGTCTTTGCACGCTCCCGCTGGACCAGAACGATTTGCTCGAGTTGCGCCGCGTCATCCGCGCGGATGTCCTCTCGCTCCAGGTGCCAGCGCAGGAATACGGCGAGGCGGCCCGGCGCCGCACGCATCATGTGCTGCTGATTGAGCCACGCCAACTTCTCGAAATTGAACGCGGACGCCGACTTGTTGACGTCGGCGATGTCGAACAACCGGATCATCTCCTCGATCGAGAAGAACTCCTGATCGCCGTGCGACCAACCAAGCCGCACGAGATAGTTGAGGACCGCTTCGGGCAGGAACCCCTCGTCGCGATACTGCAACACGCTTACCGCGCCGTGGCGCTTGGAAAGTTTCGCTCCGTCGGGACCCAAAATCATCGGCAAGTGCGCGTAGACGGGAGGTTTGACGCCGAGCGCGAGCAGCATGTTCATCTGGCGCGGCGTGTTATTCAAGTGATCGTCCCCGCGAATGACGTGCGTGATCGCCATGTCCATGTCGTCGACCACCACGCAAAAGTTGTATGTCGGGGAACCATCGGAGCGCGCGATGATGAGATCGTCGAGCTCCGAGTTTTGGAAAATGACGCGCCCATGGACGACATCCTCGACGACGACGTCGCCGGACAGCGGATTCTTGAAGCGCACGACCGGCGGTACACCGGGTCGCGCATCCGACCGATTGCGCCAGCGCCCGTCATAGCGCGGCTTTTCACCGCGCGCGGTCTGCTCGGCGCGCATCGTCTCCAACTCGTCCTTGGTGCAATAACACCGGTAGGCGTTCCCGCTCTCGAGCAGTTGCGCGATCACCTCCCGATAGCGGTCGAATCGCTGCGTCTGGTAAAACGGCCCCTCATCGTGCTGCAGGCCGGCCCACTCCATTCCGTCGAGGATTTGCTGGATGGCGGCGTCGGTCGAGCGCTCGAGATCGGTGTCCTCGATGCGCAAAACGAACCGCCCGGCATGGCGCCGAGCGTAAAGCCAGCAGAACAGCGCAGTCCGCAGTCCCCCGATGTGCAGAAAACCGGTGGGACTCGGTGCGAATCGGGTGCGAACGGTCATGCGACGGGGACTCTCGACGTGTGGCCGCAAAGTCTAGCAGATCGCCGGGTTTGTCTTGACCGTGCGTCGATGTCATACTTTGGAGTCAGATTTGGGCGGTTAGCTCAGCGGTAGAGCACTGCTTTCACACGGCAGGGGTCACAGGTTCAATCCCTGTACCGCCCACCATGATCGTAAGTTACCCCAGGCATCATCCGCGCTGCACTCCGGGATGTCGGGCACGGTCAAAGTTTCCGCAGGAACGTCGCCGGGCCACGGAGCATCGTTGGCCCGGTCCGCCCAGTCCGCGCCGTCCGCCCCCTCCTCCGGGTCCGGGCGTTTGCGCGCTGCGCGCGCGCGGACAGCGCCCAGACCGCGAGATCGTAATCCATGCGCCCGCCATTCCAGAGGCAGTCGGCGGTGCGGGCGTCGATCGCGGGTTCGAAGTGCGCATGCGCGGCCTCGAGTTCGCGGCCCTCGAAGTGCGTCTCGGGACCGCAGCAGGCGGTCGTCACGTCGCGGCCGTCGGGGCGCCGAAACCGCAGCGTGCCGTCCACGCGAGTCTCGATCGTGTAGCCCGCTTCGTGCACGCTGCGATGATGGAAGCGGCACAGGCTCACGAGATTCGCGAGGCGCCGCACCTTCTCGGCGGCCAAGCTCGGGCCGCCTTCGATCTCCGCGCGCCCCGCCACTCCCTCGCGCAGGGTCTCGGCATCGACGTGCACCACCACCTGAAAGCGATCCGCCGTGCGCAGCGCCGCGGACTTGTGCTGCAAGAAACTCTCGGCCACACGTGCGAGCGCATCGGCGCGGCGCGCGGCATGCGCATCGAGAGGCTCGGCGTCGGCGCCATGCGCGTCGGCACGGCCGGCGTCGGCTGCGCCACGGCCGGCGTCGGCCACCGCGCGCGCCGCTTCGATCGCCTCGACGAACAGCGCGCCCTCCACCGCCGGCAGTCGCCCATGGATCACGAGGCTGCCGTCATGATCGTACCAATAGCGCAGCGCGCGCGTTTCCCGCCACCGCCAGCGCGAGCGCGAACAGATACGGTCCGTAAATGCGAATCACGCGGCGAGCGAGATACGCCGGATATTCGAGTCCGTCGCCCTTCAAGTACGGCAACGCCAGCACGAAGGCGCTGAGCAGGAAGAACAGGTTCACGGACTCGGGTCCGCTCGCGAGCGCCATGATGGAAAGATTGAACCACTTGTGCCAGCCGAACCACTCCAGGCTGTCCGCCCACATCATCCGGAAGTGATAAACGAGGACGACCAACGCCGCCAAACCGCGTAACGCATCCAATTCGCGATATCTGATGCCGGGAGCGGGCGCCGGCGCCGCGAGCGCATCGAGCGGCCCGTCGACATCCTTGATCAACGTACCGGTATGAGTGGTCATGGCAAATCCCGTGCAATTGATCCCTCGGCTGCCAACTCCTGTAGTCGGCGAACTTGTCACGCATCCGCAGGGACCGGTCGAGAATTGACCAACCCGCTGTTGCAACGCGGCAGTGCAAACCCGCGTCATGGCCGTCGCCCTCGGATCCAGCCCCGTCACTTTGTCTTATAGAGCGTGCGCGCAAACTGGCCGGCGTCAGTCCGCCGCGTGCCGACCGCGGCTCCTGTCGACGATGAGAGGCATGCCATCAACCGCGTCCTCGCGGCACGAGCGTCGATACAAGCTTGAAATGTGACGCACATCCGATCGCCGAATCCGCGCTACCCGCTAGACTCGTGCACCGCTGGATGTGCACGAAGTCTTTGAAATTATTTGTGTTTGGCGAAATGACAGCGTCTGCTATATTGATTCGAGCAAGGCGGGTTCGGGCCTTGTCTTCGGATATTCGAGCGCAATCCGCCGGCGACGATCGCGATCGGGGCCGCGCAAGACACTCGCATTCTTAACGCTTACTCGGAGGACGTCGCATGGACGAATCTGCTATCTATTCGCGCCTGACGGACATCATGCGCGACGTTTTCGATGACGAGTCGATCGTCGCGACGCCCCAGTTGACCGCAAAACAGGTGGATGGATGGGACAGCTTGACTCACATTCGCTTCTTGTTGACGGTCGAAAAGGCATTCGCGTTGAAATTCTCGACCCCCGAGATCGCGAAGTTGCAATCGGTCGGCGATCTGGCCGATCTGCTGCGGGCCCGGGCGGCCTGAGGAACTCGTCACGGTGACTGATCTGTTTACGCACCTCGAATGGCTGGTTCGAGCGCCCGGTGACTTCGATCAACGACTCAAAGCGATCGCGCACAGCGACACGGGCACTGGCGCGGCGTTCCGTGCACTCGCGAATCATGCCCTCGATGCCAATCAGCTGACCAAACTCGCCAAGGGGATCGCCAAGGCCCGCGCAGCCGGCAAGTCGCTGGAACCGCTCGTGCCCTTCAAGCTCGCGATCCTGAGCAACGGAACCATCGATTTCATCGTGCCTGCCCTGGTTGCCGGCGCGGCCCGTCACGGTATTCTCCTCGATGTCGTGCAGCCCGCTTTCGACCAGGTCGCGCAGGAAGCGTTGACCCCGGATTCGGCGGTGAACCGGTCGAATTCCGATGCCGTTCTCTTGGCTCTCGACTATCGCGCGCTGCCCATCAAGAGCGTGCCGGGCGACGCCGACGCATCGGCCGCGGCGATTGATGGCGCGATCGGCTACTTTCAGACGCTCTGTGACGGCATCAAGCGCAACTCGAAGGCCACGTGCATCGTGCAGACCCTGGCGGCGCCGGTCGAGCGCCTGTTCGGCGGGCTGGACCGTGCCGTGCCGGGAACGCTGCTCAACATCGTCGATGGGATCAACCGCGAACTCGTCGCCTACGTCGCAGCGAGCGGCGGCATTCTGTTCGACGTGGCCGGGCTCGCCGAAACGGTCGGACTCGCGGATTGGCACGACAGCCAGCTCTGGAATCTCGGCAAATTCGCGTTTTCGGATGAATATCTGCCGCTCTATGCGGACCACGTGGCGAGGATCCTCGCGGCGATTCGCGGTAAGAGCCGGCGTGTCCTCATTCTGGACCTCGACAATACCGTGTGGGGCGGCGTGATCGGGGATGACGGTCTCGAGGGCATCAAGATCGCACAGGGCGATGCCAGCGGCGAGGCGCATCTGGCCGTGCAACGCCTGGCGTTGAGCCTGCGTCAACGCGGGGTCGTCCTCGCGGTGTCGTCGAAGAATACCGACGAGATTGCGCGCCGGCCGTTTCTCGATCATCCCGAAATGCTGCTCAAGTTGGATCACATCGCCGTATTCCAAGCCAACTGGAACGACAAGGCGACGAACATTCAGGCGATCGCGACGGAATTGTCGCTCGGCTTGGATGCGATGGTGTTCCTCGACGACAACCCCGTCGAGCGCGGATTGATCCGCTCCCTCCTGCCGCAGGTCGCGGTGCCCGAACTGCCGGAGGAACCCGCCTTCTATGCCCGCACCCTGGCTGCCGCGGGGTATTTCGAGGCCGTGACGTTCGCGGCCGAGGACTTGAAGCGCGCCGGCTTCTATCAGGACAATGCCAAGCGCGCGAATCTGCAGAAGCAGTTGGGCGGAGTCGACGCTTACCTGGCCTCGCTCGACATGACGATCACGTTTCAGCCCTTCGATGCGACGGGCCGGGCGCGCATCGCCCAGCTGATCAACAAATCCAATCAATACAATCTGACCACGCGTCGCTACACGGAATCGGAGGTCGGGGCTCTGGAGCGCGATCCGGCGGTGGTCTCGCTGCAAGTGCGGCTCACCGATGCGTTCGGCGACAATGGCATGATCAGCGTCGTGATCTGCCGCCGGACCGACCCCGAAACCTGGGACGTCGACACGTGGCTCATGAGTTGCCGTGTGCTGGGCCGGAAGGTCGAAAACATGGTACTGCGCGAGCTGCGGCGTCAGGCGCGCCTTGCCGGTGTGAACGTCTTGACCGGCAGCTATTTGCCGACCGAACGCAACAAGCTGGTCGTCGATCACTATTCCAAGCTGGGCTTCTCGCAAGTGGGCGAGGCCTCGCCCGATGGAGCGACCCGATGGCGGCAGCCGGTCGACTCGCCCGAACCGGAGACTCCGCCGATGAAAGTCGTGCTGGTCGGCCTCTCGAACTGAGGCACGGCGCCGCGGCATGGCTGAGACTGAACCAGGGGAGCTTCGACCCGGACCCAAACGAACGCGATGGGTCGCGGTCACCGTCGTCGCATTGACGACGATCGTGGTACTTGCCCTGTCGATCGAAGCGGCGGCGCGGCTCCTGTATACGGAATCCTCGACGTCGACGCTCGAGTGTCTGATCCTGACTGACCCGACGACCGGCGTGCGCGCAAAGCCCAACAGCGTTTGTCTGCAAAAGGGCTTCGAGACCCGTCTGACGAAGTACGCCTTCAACAGTTGCGGGCATCGCGCCGGCGTGGAGTGCGGCGAGCCGAAGGCCGCCGACACCCGGCGCATCGTTCTGGTCGGATCGTCGTTCGCCTACGGCATGTGGGTCGAGCAGGACCATAGCTTCGCCGCGTTGTTGCCGGCTGAGCTCGGGCGGCGCACCGGCTTGAAGATCGAACTCTACAATGAGGCCATGCAATGGGGTACGCCGCACAGCGTGGATTTGCGCTTCGGCGAGGTTCTCGCGGCGAAGCCCGACATCGTTCTCTGGGCGCTCACACCATTCGACCTCGACAACGTCGATCTCGTGATCCCGTGGGTCCCTCATCAAGACGCCGACGCGACCGCGCACGCCGCTGGCGGCGCGGCGCCGCCATCCCCGGGGCTGGTTCGGCGCATCGCGGCTGCCCTCACCAAGAAGTCGCCGGTGCAGTTCGTGGAGGATGCCTGGAGCAAGCTGATCGCCGCGCTCGACGAGACTCGGACGGTGTTCTGGCTTCAGCACCTGCTGTTCAAGAGCCAGAGCCAGTACGTCAAGTCATTCCTGATGCGCGGTGAATCCGCGGACTTTTTGCGGACCCGCAACGATCCGCAGCTGGAACGCAGCCTGGCGCATTTCGAAGCCTATCTCGCGGACGTCCAGGCGCGCGCCGCGAGCGTCGGGGCCAAGGTCGTCGTCGTCATGTTGCCGCAGCGAGCCCAGGCCGCGATGATCTCAAGAAACCAGTGGCCCGCGGGTTTCGATCCGTACCGCATCGGCGAGGAGACTCGGGCCGTGGTCCTCCGGCAGCACGCGACCTACGTCGACGCCCTGCACGGATTTCGCGCCTTTCCCCATGCCGAGCGAGCCTATCTGCCGGTCGACGGGCACATCAACGACGAGGGGCATGCGATCGCCGCCCGGGTGCTCGCCGACGCCCTCGCGCCCGAAGTCGCCGCCCCGGTCGCCGCTCCCCATTGACCCCATGGATAGCGCATCGTTCAAATTCGTGGTCTACGGTCTCGCGGTCGCATTGGTCGCGAACCTGTTCGCGTCGAGCCGCTGGCGGCTTGCAGTCCTGCTGACGAGCAGCCTCGCATTCCTCGCCATGCAGACGACCAGCGTGGCGGCACTGCTGCCGTTCGCGGGTTTTCTAGTGCTGGGTTACCTCTGTCTGACGGCGATCACGCGCGGCTGGCCGCGTTCCCGGCTGATCGGCATCGTCGCGATCATCGGCGCGTTCCTGTGGGTCAAGAAGTACACGATACTCCCGAGCGCCTTGTTCCTCGAACACCCGTATCTCACGGTCGGCATCTCGTACATTTTCTTCCGGGTGCTGCATTTGTGCATCGAAGCCGTTCCGGGCGCCGGCGGGCCGGCCATCGGGCCGGCGCGCTACCTCGCTTATACCGTGAATTTCACGACGCTGATTTCCGGACCGATCCAGCGCTATGATGCGTTCGCCGCGGACGCATTCGCGGATCCGCCGCTCGCACTGGATGCCGCGACCGTCGGACGGCAGCTGGAGCGCATCGTTCGAGGCTTCTTCAAGGTCAACGTCCTCGCCTTGCTGTTCGACATCGTTCACACCGATGCGCTCGCCGACCTGACCCAGGCCGCGTCGCTGCCGACCCGCCTCCTGGCGGCGTTCAAGCTGTCGGTCGTCTATCCATTCTTTCTATACAACAATTTTTCCGGCTACATCGACATCGTGATCGGCCTCGCCCGTCTGCTGCGGATTCGCCTGCCGGAAAACTTCGACCGGCCGTTTTCGGCGGCTTCGTTTCTGGATTTCTGGAACCGCTGGCACATCACGCTCTCCCTCTGGCTCAAGACCTACGTCTACAATCCCTTGCTGGTCGCGCTCGCCCGGCGTACCGAGTCGCTCGAAGTCCAGCAATACCTCGGCGTGTTCTGCTTCTTCGTGACGTTCTTCCTGGTCGGCGTCTGGCATGGCAGAACCTCGGAATTCGCCGTGTTCGGCATACTCCAGGGCGGCGGCGTCGCGGCCAACAAGCTGTGGCAGCTTTGGCTGACGCGCGCACTCGGCCGGAAGGGCTACAAGGCGCTTGCGGCCGGTTCCGTCTACACGATTGCCGCGCGCGGTCTCACGTTCAGCTGGTTCGCCTTCACGCTCTACTGGTTTTGGTCCGATTGGACCCAAATCGACGCGATCGCGGCCTCTCTGCGACCGGAGGCATGGCTTTCGGTATGGATTACCGTTATCGTCGCTGCGTCGGCGACGCTGGCTGCCTGGGAGCGGTTGCGCACCGAACTGTTGGCCCCGGAACGGGGACCGGGATACTTCTTGCAAAGCCTTTATGTGCGTGTCGGGTTCGCCGCGAGCCTCGCCCTCTTGGCGTTCATCATGGTCGCGCTGCTCGACCAGCCGGCGCCGGACATCGTATACAAGGCGTTCTGAGTCGGGCGGACCCGGCTCGTCGGGCGCGAAGAAAATGTGAGCCGGTTGGCAGAATCGGCCGTCAAGAATGCGCGGGAATTGCCGTCTGATGATGCGACCGGCGTGATCTTGCCCGGATCCGGCGAACTGCGGCGGGAATACGTGAGCGCCGTTCGCAATTTGCGACAGGTTGGCGATGCATCGATTTGCTGGTATTGATACGCCGAGAATGGGATGGTTTGCGACGACGATTTAATTGGGAGACGTTCGATGGGTCCAATCGGTTGCCGCCGCCAACAACTGATCGCCGCCTTCCAGGCGACACAAATCCGCCGGCGCTGCGGCGGCCTTTTGCGGGACGCCCACCCCCTCGTGATTCGGTTTCGTGCGTTGTCCGCGACCATGGTCCTGGCTGCGCTTGCCGCATGTAGCGGGGGTTTCGGAAATTCCGGTTCGAATTCAGCGACTCCGACGGCTGCGGTCGCCAAACCGACCGTCAACCTCTCACCGAATCCGAGCCGGGTCGTGGCGGGTGGGGGCGCAACCATCGAATGGTCCGCCTCGGGCGCGAACCAGTGCTTCGCCTCCGGCGCCTGGAGCGGCGAGAAGCCGACGTCCGGCTCGCAACCTGTCACGGAACTGACATCGAATTCGATGTACGTCCTGACCTGCCGCGGCGTCGGTGGCGAAACCTCTCAGTCGGCCGAGGTCGTCGTCACGGCGCCGGCTCCGGCGGTGACGTTGACCGCCTCGCCGACCACGCTCGCTGCGGGCGGAAAATCCGTTCTGACCTGGACCGCAACCAATGCAACGACCTGTTCGGCCTCCGGCGCCTGGAGCGGCACCTTGGGTCCGAGCGGATCGCTGCCGACGGGCGCGCTCAGCGCGACCGGGGTCTACACGCTGACCTGCGCGGGCGCCGGCGGAAGCGCGTCTCAGTCGACGACCGTCACGGTGGCCTCGCTGCCGCCCACCGTGACGCTCAATGCCAATCCCACGGCGATCGTGTCCGGTCAAGCGGCTCAGCTGACCTGGACGAGCCAGAATGCGACGAGTTGCGTGGCCTCGGGAGGCTGGTCCGGTGCGCAAGCGGCGACCGGCGCGTCGTCCACGGGAGCGCTCACCGCCAGCACGACGTTCACCGTGACCTGTACGGGTCCGGGCGGCAGTGCTACACAGAGCGCCTCGGTCACGGTCAACCCGGCTGTACCCACCGTCGGCATCGTGGCCCGACCGAGTACCGTCTTGAAGGGGCAAGCCGCGGTATTGACGTGGTCCTCCCTGAACACCACGGCTTGCAGCGCCTCAGGCGGCTGGGGCGGCGCGAAGGCGTTGGCGGGTTCGCAATCGACGGGGCCACTGACGTCCACGACGAACTACTCGGTCACCTGCAAGGGGCCGGGCGGTACGGCAAGCCAATCGACGACCGTCACCGCGGCCTCTTCGGCGAGCGCGCCGTCCGTGAGCTTGAGCGTCGGGCCGAGCGCGATCTCGAGCGGCGGTCAGTCGACACTGACGTGGTCGGCGACCAATGCCTCGTCCTGCGTGGCATCCGGCGCCTGGTCGGGCGCCAGATCGGTCAGCGGCTCGCAGACGACGGGTGCCCTGCTCAAGAGCGCGACCTACGTCCTGACCTGTCAGGGCTCGGCCGGGACGGCATCGCAGTCGGCCACGGTGTCCGTGACCGCACCGTCCCCGACGGTGTCGTTCACGGCGTCGCCGAGCACCGTCGTCTCCGGCAATTACGCGACCTTGTCCTGGTCGGCCACGAACGCGGCTTCCTGTGTCGCCGGCGCTGCATGGTCCGGTAGCAAGTCGTCGAGCGGTACCTATCGAACCGGTGCGCTGTCGTCCGACACGACCTATGCATTGACCTGCACCGGCAGCGGCGGAACTGCGACCAAGACCACCACGGTATCGGTCGTGAGTCCGGCGCCGACCGTGACTCTGTCGGCAAATCCGACGACCATCAAGGCGGGCGCGACGTCCGTCCTATCGTGGGCGGCCAGCAATGCGGCGACGTGCACGGCGTCGGGCGGCTGGACCGGCGCGAAGGCGACCAGCGGCTCGCAAACGACCGTTCCGTTGAGCGCATCGACGAATTTCACGCTGTCTTGCGCAGGCAGCGGTGGCTCGGCCTCGCAGACGGTCACCGTGACCGCGGCCGGCGCATCGCCGAGTCTGTCCCTGCTTGCCAATCCGACGACGGTCGCAAGCGGCGGCGCGTCGACCCTGTCGTGGGCGTCGAGTAACGCCAGTTCCTGCGCGGCGTCGGGTGGGTGGACCGGCACTCTCGCGCCCGATGGTTCGCGGTCGACGGGCGCTTTGACCAAGACAACGACTTTTACCCTCAAATGCAGCGGCGCCGCGGGTTCCGCGACGCAGAGCACGACGGTGATCGTCGCGCCGGGCTCGACCGGCAACGGTACGGCCACGGTGACCTGGAATGCGCCGACCACCAACACGGATGGCAGTCCGGTGACCACGCTCGCCGGATATCGGATCTATTATGGAACGGCCCCGAACGCGCTGACGCAGTCCGTGACCGTCTCGAATCCGTCGACACTGAGTTATGAGGTCACCGGACTCGCGTCCGGTACCTGGTATTTTGCAGTGGCCGCGGATGCCGCCGACGGCAGCGAAAGCGCCGTATCGAACGCGGTGCCGAAGACGATCTAGGCGGAAGATCTCAGTGAAGTTTCTTGCGCAGCACCCGAAAGTAGGCATCGACGTACGTGTCGATCAGGTAGGCGTAAGCGCAGGCTAGTGAAAACCCGATGCACAGCAGCAAAACCGGCGGAATCACGACGCCCGCGTTTTCGGTGATGGCCTCGAAAATCACGAAATGGATGAGATAAATCGAGTAGGAATACACGCCGATCCGCCGCACCGGCGCAAGATTGAGCGGTTTGAATACGCCGTTCCTGGCGTTGGCGATCGCATAATGGAAGATCGGCATGAGGCTCACGCCTTGTAAGGTGTAGCGCAAGGTTTCGCGGAACGCCTCGGCCCGATACAGCAGCGATACCGCGATTCCGGCAACGCCGGCGGCGAGCAGGGACCACTGACCGATGCTCATCCGGGATTGGGGCGGCTCCCGCCAGGACTCGCGCCGCAGGAAGGCCAGGATACAGCCGAACAGGATCGAGTCGAAGCGCGTATCGGTCGCATAATAGGTTCGTGCCGCGTCGAACCCCGGCCTATCGACCAGGTGCCAGCGCCACAGCAAGGCGAAAACGCAGCACAGGGCCAGCAGGGATACGGCCACTCGCATCGACCGGAGCCGCACGAGTCCGAGAAACACGAGCGGATAGACCAGGTAGAAGTGCTCTTCGACGGCAAGCGACCATAAAATGCCCGTGCCGTGGGGGACACTGTTGCCGCCCGCGATGAACAGTTGATAGAAGTTCGCGAAATAGAACAGCTGAGCCATCAAACCGGCGAAGCTCGTCTGACCGCCCAGTTTGCCGGCGTACACGAGCCCGTATGCCACAACCAAGGTGACCAGCAGCGGGGGGTACAGACGCAAGATGCGTCGCAGATAGAAATGCCGGATGTTGATGCTGCCGGCGCCCGCATACTCCTGCAGCAACAGGGTCGAGATCAGATAGCCGCTCAAAAAGAAGAATATCGTGACGCCCAGGCCGCCGGGCACGATGTCGCCGAAGCCTGCATGCGAGAGCGCCACGATCAGGATGGACAGAGCCCGGAACCCGTCCAAACTCGGGATGGCGGGATAACTCGCCGGTTTGTTCATCGGCGATGCTTAAGCAAACGGGTTTCGGTACATCCCCAACAACTGTCGAGAAATGAGGTACAGGAACGGCGGCTGGTGCAGGATGTAGCGGCGCCAGCGCTGCCGCGGCTCGCGCAGCAGTCGATAAAGCCATTCGAGGCCGGCGTCCGTGATCCACGGCGGAGGACGCTTGAGGCTCTCGGCCTCGTAGTCGATCGTACCGCCGAGCGGCAGGAACAGGCGAATGCCCGGCATCTTGTCGCGGTACTTGAAGATGAATTTCTCCTGGCGCCCGCCGCCGAGCCCGATCACGAGCACGCTCGCGCCCGAGGCGTTGATCTCGGCGAGCAATCCCTCGATCTCGCCGGGCCGCTTCTCGTAGTCCATCGGCGGCGAGTTCGTGCCGACGACCATTTCACGTCCCACCTTCGCGTTCACGTTCTTGCGCGCGATCTCCGCGACGCCGGGCGCGCCGCCGCAAATGAACACCGTGACGCTGCGATCATCCTTGTAGCGCGTGTAGAACAGGGGGAAATAGTCGGAGCCCGACACCCGCTCACGCAGCGGAGTGCGCAGCAAGCGCGAAGCGACGGTGAGTATCTGGCTGTCGCAGGTGACAACATCGAATTTCGGCAGCAATCCGTAGAATTCCGGATCCTTTTGCAGCTTCATGATGCTATCGACGTGCAGCGTGAGCATGACTCCCTGTCGAAACGTCTCGACGAGTTCCGCCATGGTGATGTCATCGACATCTACGTTGAGAAGCCTCACCTTTCGGCGCATTGCGCGGAACCCTTTCGCTCGAGATGAAAAATCGGCGGAGCACTTATATCCATTCGGTGCTCGTCGCGTCAATGACGGACGTTCCGATTTGAGACGCGGCCTGCAGGCTCCGCCCGAGCGGGACTGCCGGGTATCGACCCCTTACGGGGGCGTCGGCGAATTATGTGAAGCACCTCATATTCCGGGACTTCGGAAATGGGGCCGCCCGCTGCTATGCTATCATGAAAGGGATAACCTTAAGCTTGGGAAGAAACCGCCGATGAATGCCCCGATGACTGCAACGAGCAACGATCTGCCCCTCGCGATCGATTCGTTTCTACCGCTGTCGCGAATGGCCAAACTCGTCGGACCGACTCGCGAGGCCTATGCCAATGCGAAGCCGTTTCCGCACTTCGTTATCGACAATTTCTTCGACCCGGCGCTCATCGATGCCGTTCTTGCGGAATTCCCGAAGCCTGGCGAGATCAAGTGGACCCGCTTCGACAGCGAGCGGGAGGTCAAGCTGGCCTCGGCGCGGGAGAAATCCTTCGGGCCGATGACACGGCTGCTTTTGTATCACATGAACTCGATGACTTTTCTGGAGTTTTTGAGCGAGGTGACGGGTATCGAGAACCTCATCTCCGATCCCTTGTTCGAAGGCGGCGGCCTGCATCAGATCCAGCGGGGCGGGAAACTCGGCGTGCATGCGGACTTCAACAAGCACCCCACATTCCATCTCGATCGGCGCCTCAACGCCCTGCTTTACTTGAACAAGGATTGGAAGGAGGAGTACGGCGGCCATTTGGAGCTGTGGAACCGCGACGTCACACAGTGCGAGGCCAAGATCCTTCCCGTGTTCAACCGCCTCGCCGTGTTCGGCACGACGGACTTCACGTTTCATGGGCACCCGAATCCGCTGCAGTGTCCCGAGGGAATGACCCGCAAATCGCTCGCGCTCTACTATTTCTCGAACGGTCGACCCGCCGATGAGATCAACGGCTCGAGCAATACGACGCTATTCAAGGCCCGCGACGCCAACGATTTCAAACCGACTTTCGGCCAGCGCATGCGCAATCTCGCCCGCGACGTGCTTCCGCCGATCGTCACGCGTCAATTGGAGCGGCTGCGCTGATTCATGCTGCGCTGATTCACGATGCGCTGATTCATTTGGGGTGATGTTCGTACAGCTTCACAAAGTCGCCGAAGGTCACCGGAAATTGAACCGCCTCCGGACTGTCGAATGGATCGAACCCGAGCGCGTCCTCCAAGCGCATCACGATCAAGGCGAAGCTCAGGGAATCCAGGCCGGATTCGAGCAACTTCAAATCATCGGTCAATCGCGCGAGTTTGCGCTGCTGCTCGACCGCGACCTGCTCGAATTGTGCCGTAACCGCTGCTCTTACCGACATCTGCATTGCCTCGCTGTGACGCCCAAAAACGCTAGTGTAACGTCTTTTCCATAGTCCCATTATGCGAGAATCCCGCTGCCTGCGGTCGACGCGTTTCACAGACTCACGGGGTCCCCGATGTTGATCGCCTTGAAGCAGCTCATCTTCGTGCTGATCATTTCCGCCACGATCTTTTGGCTGGCGAAACCCGTGGTGTTGTCGTTCTGGACCGAGGAGGATTTCCTCAGGCGGCGCAACACGTGGTTTCTGTTGACCGCGGCCGCATTCCTGGCCCCGAGCTTCTGGTTGTTCTGCCTGATCGCGATTCCGACGCTGATCGTCGCCGGGCGCAAGGATGCCAATCCCACGGCCCTGTACCTGCTGCTGCTGCACGTGATTCCACCGATCAACATCACACTCCCGATGATCGGCATCTCGCAACTGTTCGATGTCAATAATTTCGTGCTGCTCGCCTTCTTCGTCCTCATTCCCGCGGCCTATCGGATGCGCCGCGACCCGGATCGCCCCGGAATTCGGGGCCTGCACGCGATGGATTTCTTTCTGATCGCCTACGGGGTACTGACCTCCATCCTGTTCGTGCTTCCGGAGGCGTCCCGCGGCACCATTTACGGCGCGACGGTGTTCAACGACATCCGGCATGGGTTCGTGTTCTTTACCGCGACCTACCTGCCTTATTTCGCGATCAGCCGATCGCTCACGGACCGCCAGGCGCTCAAGGACGCCATGGTCGCGCTGTGCCTGTCCTCGGCGATCATGGCGGCCATCGCGCTCTACGAAAGCGCGTCGACCTGGCTGCTTTATGGCGACATCGCCGACCGCTGGGGCTACGGGATCAGTCTCACGCTATATTTGGTGCGCGGCGGCGCCATACGGGCAGCGGCGTCGTCGGGACACCCGTTGATTCTCGGCTATCTGCTCTCGATCGCATTCGGGTTCTGGCTGTTCCTGCAGCAGGGCACGGATCTCGTGCGCTATCGGATCGGCTTTTTCGCCCTGCTCTGGGGGGGTCTGTTCGCCTCGTTTGCGCGGGGCGCCTGGTTGGGCACGGCCTTCATTTATTTCGCTTACGCGGCGCTGAGTCCGAACGCTCTGTCGAGACTGCTGCGCGCGGGCGGTATCGCATTCGTCGCGGCCGTCGTGGTGAGTTTCACGCCGCTCGGCGACCGGATCGTCCGGTACATTCCGTTCTTCGGCGGTTCGACCGACACCGGATCCTATGTGTACCGGCAACAATTGGTCGACAGGTCCTGGCAGATCATCGAGGCAAGTCCATTTCTGGGCGATCAGGACGCCCTGCTGAAGATGCAGGACATGCGCCAGGGGGAAGGCATCATCGATCTGATCAATGCCTACGTCAGCATCCTGTTGGACAACGGCTTTCTCGGCCTGGGTCTGTTTCTCGCCTTCATCCTCGTCGGCCTGCTCAAGACGATCGCTCTGTCACGCCGCACCGCGTCCACCGACGCCGACCTCTCGCGTCTGGGTGCCTGCTTGGCGGCCTGCATCATCGGCACCCTCCTGATGCTCGTCGACGGAAGCCTCGGCTTGGGTGTCGAGCGTATTTTCTACGTCCTCGCCGCCCTCGCCGCGGCCTATGCCCAATTGGGCCATACGGCACGGCGCACACGCACCTCGCAATTCCGCTTCAGGGCAGCGATCAAGAGTCCGCCAACCTCATGAAACAGATGCGTCGCTCGCCTGGCTCCCGGATCTTGTATGATCCACGGTTCGCTCACATGGGATGTTCTGGATGACCGACCTCAATATCGCCGTGGTGATCGTCACCTACAAGAGCGCCGCGCTGACCATCAAGTGTCTCGACTCCCTGCGCGGCGAACTGGCCTCGCCGGGTCTGCGGATTCGTGTGTTCGTCGTCGATAATGCGTCCGGAGACCTTGCGTCGATCACGAGCCACGTGGAGCAGGAGGGCTGGTCGGACTGGGTGACGCTGATTGCCTCTCCCAAGAACGGCGGATTCGCGTACGGCAACAATCTCGGCATTTCGGTCGCCTACGCCGGCGAAACCCCGGATTTCGTGTACCTGCTGAATCCGGACACGGAAGTGCGGCCCGGCGCGATCGGGGCATTGGTGCGTTTTCTTCAGCAGCATGCCGAGGTCGGCATCGCCGGCAGCGCCATCGAAAATCCAGACGGCAGCGACTGGCCGATAGCATTCCGCTTTCCGGGCTTGCTCAGCGAGTTCTCGGCCGGACTCGAATGGCGCTTCGTCTCCCGCTTCCTGAGGCGCTGGGAGGTGGCTCAGCACATGTCGAAAACACCCCAGGCGATCGACTGGATCTGCGGCGCATCGATGATGATCCGGCCCGCCCTGCTCACGGCGATCGGGGGCCTGGATGAAAACTATTTTCTCTATTTCGAGGAGACGGATTTTTGTTTTCGCGCCCGGCAAGCCGGGTTCTCGACCTGGTACGTCCCCGAAGGCCGCGTCATGCATATCGTGGGCCAGAGCACCAAAGTGACCGAACGGATCAATCGTCCACGTCGCTTGCCCGCCTATTGGTTCGAATCGCGACGGCGCTATTTCGCGGTGAATCTCGGCGTCGGCAGGGCAATGGCGGTCGATGTCGTGACGCTATTCGCCCACTCGGTGGGTCTGCTGAAGCGCATCGCTCTCGGCCGCCTTTCGGGCGCCACCCCGTTTTTCATCCGGGACCTGCTGCGCCACAGTGTCTTGAGGCGGCGAAACCGTCAATTTCCGGTGGCTCGCGGACTCGGGCCCTCGGTGTCGAGCGGGGCCTGAAAGCCGGTCAGGATTCGGTCGGCAGGGCGGCCGGCGGCGGCAGCGCGTCGTCCCAGGATTTTTGTGCGAAGAGTTCGTCATCGAGCAAGTCCTCGAGCGCAGCCCGGGGCCCGCTCTTGCTGAAGACGTGGTCTCCGCGCTCGAGGATATGCACCCGGCAGCGCTCGCCGAGTTGCGAGACCACCGCTCCGGCCTGAATGCGCAAGAGTTCGATGCCGGGTTCTCCGCGTGCAAAGACGAGCACCACCTTGACGCCGCGTGCCGTGATCTGCTTCAAGTCCCACCCGAGATCATTCGGCAGGCGAATGCGCACCCGGCGCGCAAAGTCGCGTCCCGTCGACTCCAAGGTCAACAGCAATCGATTCGTCAGCACCTTCGAGATGTAGGCGATATCGACCCGGCCCGTGAACAGCTTCCGCCACGACGCCAGCGAGAACGCGCGTGTGCGATAAACGGACGGAATCCGCACGACTTCGGCAGCCTGCATATCCGTGATCTGCATGCCCGGCTTCCAGTAGTAGTTCTGCGGATTGATCATCAGGATCCGATTGATCGACAGCTTTTCGACCGCGGCGCGCAGCGCATGATAAGCGCCCGAACATAGCCCGGCCAGACTGATCTGGCGGGTGCCGAAGCGCGCGGACACCAAATCGACGGCGGCCCGGATGTCGTCCATCGCGTCGGGCGGAAACACCTCATCGGTTGTCTGGCCGGGGCGGGTGCCGCTGTCGCCGATGCCCGCAAAATCCATTCTGAGCACGACATAGCCGCGCCTGGCCCAGCGACGCGCAAGCGCAACGTACATGCCGTTCGCGCCAACGTGGTAGTCCGCGCCCGCATTGAGCAGGATCACCGCGCGCCGACGCTTTTCGCCGACCTGCGGCTCGGTGAGGATGCCGAAGATCAGCGACTGCGGGCCGAAGAATACCGGCTCTTCACAGACGGTCGAGGGCGGCGCCCCCGGATCGTCGAGTTGCGTGACGATCGGCATGCGCCGTCGCGACGCGGCCGCAATTTCCCGTTCGGGCGCAATTCCATCGTCCGAGGCACCCGGATCCCGCGATTTCAGCCAGTCGCAGAATGCCGCGATCATCGCCGACGGATTCTGGGCGAACTGAGGGGCGGTCTTCAGCATCTGGACCAAGCCCGGCAGCGCTTCGTAACGCGCGTTGACCCCCGCGCTGCGAAGCGATTCGGTCCAGGGGCGCGAGGCGGGCTGCGTATCGCCGTCGATCACGAGAACATCCGGAACGGGCGCAGCGACGGGTTCATTGAAGTCGATGCGCGACAGGCTGCCGAGGGTGGCCGCGGAGACGGAGAAGCCGCTGATTTCCATGCCGGCGGAAGTCACGGCCTGGGGATCCAAGGGCCGGTCCGGCAGCAACTCGGGGGATTCCGCACCGAGCATCGCGGCGAGGCGGGTGGTCCGAAGTTCCTTGACATATCGCCGGCCGCTGATGATGGGCGCCACGAGCGCGAGCCCGGCGATCTCGGCCGGCGAGCGTTCGGCGGCCCGCACCGCGATCAGCGCACCGAGCCGAAAACCGAGCAAAAAGACCGTCTCGACGCCCGTGCGCCGTTTCAGCTCGCGCACGGCGGCGAGCGTATCCTGAGTCCACAACTCGATCTGATCGGCCCAAGGTTCGATTTCCGAGGAATCTCCCGTGCCGACGTAATCGAACCGCAGCACCGGAACTCCGATCGCTGCAGCGGCTTCGGCGAACGCGCGGACTCCGCGATGCGCGCAGATGGCCTCATAGCCGAAGGGGTTGCAGGTCACGAGCCCGATGCGGGCGGCCTTGCGGGAGGGCGGCAGATGCAGCCAGCCGAACAGCGCATTTTCGCCCGAATCAAAATAAAATGCTTCGGCTTGCTGCGGCGGCAGGGGGACGTCGGGAGCGATCCGCGGATCAGTCATATCAGCCATTCACGCCGGATTAATCGACGCGAGCGTCATATTAGTGCTCGTGGGAACCGAAATGCGAGTGTACATGACAACCACAGCCCTTCCCGGTTCCCTAGCCTAACAATGTGACGCGCGAGCCGGGACACGAGAATTATGCGGATTTCGTCACAAACTGACTCCGAACGCTCCGCGCCCGTTGCGAACTCCCTTTCGACATCCAACGGCATCGCGACCTTCCATGGGAAAACAGCAGCCCATCGGGGTGACGGACCCGACGCAAAAGGCGCTGCCGGCATCTGCCTTGCCGCGTCTTTCAAGCCCCAATTTTAACGCGGCCGGGCGACCGAATGTGAACTATTCCTTGGCTCGGCCGCGGTACCCTTGTTAGACTCCTGCGCCTGAAACACCGTCCATGCAGCCGCCGCCCGAATCGGGCTGACCCGAGCCCTTAGTATCCCCTCCGTGCGCCGACTAACACGCCTGATCAATCTCAAAGGCGAACTGTTCTCCTCGACCTTCACATACGGCCTCACGGCCGTCATCAAACTGGGCAGCAGCCTGGTGTTGACGCGCCTGCTGAGTCCGGAAGCCTACGGCATCTTCGGGATTCTGTTCTCGGTCCTGTTCATGCTCGAACTGATGTCCGACGTGGGTTCGACGGGCCTTCTGATCCGGCACCCGCGGGGCGGCGAAATCCGCTTCGTTCATACGGTCTGGACCGTCCGGCTGATCCGATCGATCCTGAACTTCAGCATCGTTTTTTTCGGCGCGCCGGTGATCGCCGCCATCTATCACACGCCGATACTGACGAGCGCATTCAGGATGCTGAGCATCTATTTCCTGCTCATGGGCGGCGAATCGATGGCGTTCATCCTGGCCCAGCGCGACCAGCGCGCGCGCATCGCGAACTATGCAGAAATGATCTCGAGCGCCGTGATGACGGTGTTCGTGATCGTGATCGCGAGTTTGCTCAAGAGCCATTTCGCCCTGATCTACGGCGCACTGCTGCAGCGTGCGCTGCTGATGGTCGCAAGCCATTTCTTCTACCGCAACATCGGCGTGGGCATCGCCTTCGACCGGGAAGCCATGAGCGATCAATTCAAATTCGCGCGTTTCGTTCTGCCGTCGAGCCTCCTGACCATCGTGCTGTTGCAGTACGACAAGGTGGTCCTGCTGAAGCTCTTCGATTTGAGCCTCCTCGGCATTTACGGCCTCGCCGGAAACATGCTCGGTCCGGTCACCGGCGTGAATTTTCACAACGCCCGCGTCGTATTGTATGCGCGCTGCGCCGAATACTTCCGCACGGATCGAGCGACGGCCCGCAAGCGCTACTACAGCGAGAATCGCAAGCTCTTGACGCTCAGCGTCGTACTGCCCGCCATCGTGGCCGGTTTTTCGCACGCGATCGTCGCCATTCTGTACGACGCGCGCTACGAATTGGTGGGCACGGTGCTCATGATCACGGGCCTCGCCGCGATCGTCATCGCGTTCCAGAATACGTCGGAGAATCTGCTCGTCGCGTTCGGCCGGACGCACATGGTGCTCGCCGCCAACGTCTTTCGCTTGTTCACGATCATTCCGGCGAGCCTGCTCGGCTACTATTGGTTTGGATTTCAGGGGTTCTTGTGGTTCAATCTCCTGGCCCAATTTCCGCTGGTCTGCTACTTCTTCTTGGCACAGCACCGCGATGGATTGCTCGACCTGCCGGACGAACTGAAGCGGTTCGGGACGGGCCTCGCGGTCTTCTTCGCATCTTTCGCGGCGGGCCATTTGCTGCTTGCTGCGATCCCGCAGACCTGGCTGCATATCGGATTGAAACGGCACTGAAATGCATATCGCACTATTGACTCCGGCGTGGCCCCTCGCGAAATTCCAAAACGGCATCATCACCTACGTGCATTGGATGCAGCGCGGACTCGAGGACCTGGGTCATCGGGTGTCGGTGTTCACGTGCCAGCTCGATCCGGGCCACTCGGAACCGAACGTGCACGTCGTCGCGCCGCGGCATCCCGGCCGCGCGGAGCGCGTGATGCGCCGCTTGACTTCGATCTGGCGGCCGCATCCGGATGCGAGTTTTGAATTCTCGGCGGCGATTGCGGGCAAGATGATCGAGGTCCACCGGCGCGATCCCATCGATGTCATCGAGATGGAGGAATCCTTCGGGTGGTGCGCGGACGTTGCACGTCAAACGGCACTGCCTGTGGTAGTCAAACTCCATGGTCCCGCGTTTCTATCGATGATGCCCGAGGAGATCGAGACGCCGTTCGGCCGGGAGAAAATCGAACGTGAGGGCGCAGCCCTGCGCCGCAGCGTCGGCGTCACGTCGCCGTGCCGGATCACGTTGCTGCAAACCGTGGAAAAGTACGCGCTCACGCCGCCGGTCGAGGCTCACGTCGAGAATCCACTGATCATGGATGACGGCACTCCCCTGTGGGCCTTGGACCGGTGCGATCGGGACACGATCCTTTTCGTCGGGCGTTTCGACATGCGCAAAGGAGCGGACGTCGTGATCGACGCCTTCGCGGTCGCCTTGCGGACTCATCCCCGGCTCAAGCTCATTGTCGTGGGACCGGACCGAGGCGTGCCGGACAAGGATGGCAGGAGCTTGCATTTCGAGGAGTTCTGCGCGGCGCGCATCGCGCCGGGTGTCCGGGCTAGGATCGACTTTCGCGGCCCCATGGCGAACCGCGACATCGCCGATCTGCGCACGCGTGCGATGCTCACGGTGGTCGCCTCGCGCTGGGAGAATCCGGGTTACACCCTGCTCGAGGCGATGTTTCAGGCCTGTCCGATCGTCAGCAGCGATGCCGGCGGCTGTCCGGAATGCGTCACCGACGGCGAATCGGGCTTGCTCGCGCGATCCGGCGAGCCGGAAGACTTCGCGGCGAAGATCTGCACGCTGATCGACGATCCGCGGCGGGCCGAGGCCATGGGTCTCGCCGCGCGCCGCTACGTGCTCGAGCGCCATGCTGCAGAGGTCGTCGCCGCGAAATCCGTGGACATCTATGAACGGGTCATTGCGCAGCGCGCGACTTGAGAACGGTTTGAGCGCTGTGCGGGAGCCCAAGGCGGACGCCGGACCGGATTCGGCACATCCGGCCTACCGGCCCGAAATCGACGGACTTCGCGCCATCGCCGTGCTCTCGGTCGTCGGCTTTCATGCCTTTCCGGGCATCGTGCCGGGCGGCTTCGTCGGCGTGGATGTGTTCTTCGTGATCTCGGGCTATTTGATCTCGGGGATCATTTTCCGGGGCGTCGACGCCGGTCGATTCACCTATTCGGATTTCTACAGCCGCCGCATACGCAGGATCTTTCCCGCGCTCGGCCTCATGCTCACCACGACGCTCGCCGCCGCAATGGTGTTCATGTTCCCGGCCGCGCTCGCGCAGCTCGGACTGCATGCAGCCGCCGGCACGGCATTCGTATCGAATATTCTGCTCTGGACGCAGTCCGGCTACTTCGACCTGGAGTCGGCGAACAAGCCGCTGCTGCATCTGTGGTCCCTGGGGATCGAGGAACAGTATTATCTCATCTGGCCATTGCTCATCGGGTTCGCCGGCACCCGATTGCCGCTGCGGCTCGCAACTCTGGTCGTGCTGTTCCTCGGCTCCTTCGCGCTGAATCTGGCCTTGTTGCCGTCCCATCCCGTGGCTGTGTTCTACATGCCGTTCACGCGGTTCTGGGAGCTGCTCGTGGGGTCCGGTCTCGCCTACGGAACGCTCTACGGAACCTGGGGCGACCGGAGCGCTCGCGCCGGCGAGGCTGCCGGGTGGATCGGCCTCGCGCTGCTCGCCGTCGCGATCGCGACGCTGCGGGCGGATCAGCCGTTTCCGGGCTGGCGCGCCCTGTTGCCGACCGTGGGCGCCGCTCTGTTGATATTCGCGGGACGGGGAGCCTGGGTCAATCGCCGATTGCTCTCGGCTCGGCCGGCGGTGTTCGTCGGCCTCATCAGTTATCCACTGTACTTGTGGCACTGGCCGCTGCTCGTCCTGCCAAGACTCTACCTCGGCAGCGCGGATCGCAACGTCCGGATTGCAGCGGTGCTCGCGAGCATCCTGTCCGCGTGGCTCACCTATCGCTTCGTCGAGCTGCCGATCCGGGAAAATCCGGCGCGTCGCAGGACGGCGGTCCTACTCCTCGTGACCGTCGCTGCGGTCGGCATGTGCGGCTTGATCATTTTCCTCGCGCGCGGCGTTCCACAGCGATTCCCGGCGGCCCTGCAAACCGTCGCAACGGCGGACCAGGAGTTCGACTACGCGCGCTATCGGCATCGTCAGTGCTTCCTCGATCCCGAGCAGGGTCCGGCCGCTTTCCGGCAGGATTGCGAGGATCCGTCGACGCCCGGCCACAACGCCCTGATCCTCATCTGGGGAGACTCGCACGCAGCCTCGCTGTATCCGGGATTTCGCGCGGTCCTGGACGAGGACCGGCTCCCCTACCGGCTCGCGCAACGCACGGCTTCCGCATGTCCACCGGTTTTGGGATTCGTCGTGACCGCCCGTCCGCTCTGTCGGTCCATCAACGACGCGACAGTCGACTTCATCGCCCGGGAGCACCCCGATACGGTTGTGATGCTGGCGTCATGGTCGTTCTACTCCGGCGACGCGTTCGATCGGCTCGATCTCGCGCAGCTTGCACGCACGGCCGCGCGCGTCCGCGCGCTCGGAGTCCGCCGCGTGCTCGTGCTCGGACCCTTGCCCCGCTGGCTGGAACACCAGCCCGACGTCGTATTGCGCGATTGGCGGCGTACCCACGAAATCCTCGACCGCACGACGACCGAACTGGACCCGAGCTTGGCCTCGTTCGACGCCGCCCTGCGGGCCGCGCTGCCCGCCGATATCGCCTATGTGTCGCCGCTGCGCCGCCTCTGCGATGCGCACGGCTGCAAGGTCCTGACCACGTACCACGGCAGGCTCGAGCCCTTGGCATGGGACGATGCGCATTTGACGGTCGCCGGATCGGAAGTGATCGCCCGTGCCGTGCTGCCCGACATCGAGCGCTGAGACTCAGGGCTGCGGCAGCAGCATGAACCCTGCGTTGTCCTCGCCTTTGAAGTCGCCCTTGCCGACGATGACGCCGTGTCCATTGATGCCGGTGGCGTATTCGAGCTTCCAGCCGGAATCCGCCGGTAGAACGGCGTTCAGATCCAGGAAGCCCGACGCCTGGTCCCAGACGAAGGCGCGGTCGGCATCGGAGTAAGGACCGAAGGCACCGACGATCACATCGCAATCGCTGATGGCCAGCGGTTTGGTCGGCAGCTTCGGGTGCAACTCCACGCGGGTCAGAACGCCTGAAACGTAAAGATAGAGTTCCGAATAGGCTTGCACGACGATATGGCCCGCGCCATTCACGGCGACCGAGGAACTGAATTTGTCGGGTGGACCGATCGGCTTGAGACCGCCGCCGTTCGTCCACATCGCGGCATGATACCGACCCTGCTCGTCGTAGAGATCACCGATGCCCAAGCCGCTCGATCCGATCGCCGTCAGTGAACCCCCGCAACAGGAATCGACGGGCTTGAGGACTCCGTGCGTCCACACCACGGGCTCCGTCTTGCCGGATTCGGATGCGACGGCAGAGCCCACGACGACGTCCGCGTCGTTGAGTCCGTAAACGCGCGTGTGCTCGCCGGCGAGCAGCGTGAGCCGCCCGTGTTCATAGGAAAAGGCGGCATTGCGCCCCGAACTGCGGTCATGCACGTTGCCGACCACGTGACCGGATCGGTTGATCCCAACCGCCTCGGAGTCGCCGAATCCCGGCGGCAGCGGCAGTACGCGCAGCCCGCCGCGCCGGGTCCACGTGGCGGCATGGTGATCCTCGGTGCGGCCCGCGACTTCGCCGTCGTCGTTGATCGCGACCGGCCGAAGCGGCAGGGGCACGAGAGTGTAATGCGCCGCACGACATCCCGAATGAACGTCGGCACCGCGGGCCGCCTGGGCACAGACTGCGGCCAGGCAACCCGCGGCGATGACGAAGAATCTCACGCGGCGCTCGAGGTCATGGCATCAACACGGGCTCATGGCGTCAAATCGATTGCGATGAATGCGACGTTCGCGGTCGCCGGCAAGCTCACGCTCTGCACGGTCTTGGCCGGGTTCAATGCAAACACATAGCTGTAGGCATAGACCGGTCCGTTCTGCGTGACTCCCGTGGCCTTCACGCGGTATGCCGTCGTCGCCGCAATCGACTCGCCGGGGTAGCTCAATGGCGTGTACCAATCGCTGAAGCTCTGGGTGAATGACGACGTCGACAGGTCCGTATAGGTCACGACGATCGTCTGACTGGTCGCGCCGCCATTCACGCCGCTGCCCAACAGATCGAGGCTGTGGAAACTGCCGGCGGGCAGGCTCAGCGTGGTATTGCCGACGCCGCTGCCGGACCCGGCGGCCGCAAGGGTGTAACTCCCGCCGGCAAACGGGACCGTCGCACCGAGCAAGCTCGCTGCATAGGCGTTGCCGTGGCCGTCGAGGCCGCTCGTCGGCGGGATCGCAGTCCCCGACGTGCCGAGCCCATAGAGATTGCCGACACCCGCGAGGCTCACGCTGACCGGGCCCGCAGGACCCGTGATCGTATAGCCGCCGGTCGTGACGGCGCTGTTCGTGTAGCCCGTGGCCACCGCGATGGCTTTGATCGTCGTCGTTGCACTGACGGTGATCGGCGACGTATAGAGGGTCGCGGCCGCGGTCGGCGCCGCGCCGTTCGTCGTGTAGTAGATCGAGGCGCCTGCCGTCGCGCTCGCGAGCGTGACGGACTGCGCGGTCGTATACGTCGCGGGCGCCGGCGAGAACGTCGGCGCCGCTGCGCTCGGGGGTGCCGTGATGGTATAGGTCCCGGTCGCCACGGCGCTGCTCGTATAGCCGCTCGCCACGGCGAGCGCGTTGATCGTCGTGGTTGCAGTCACCGTGATCGCAGCGCTGTAGAGCGTGGACGCCGTCGTCGGCAGCGCCCCGTTGGTCGTGTAATAGATCACCGCGCCCGGCGTCGCGCTCGCGAGCGTGACCGATTGCGACCCGACGTAAGTCCCCGGTGCGAGCCCGAAGGCCGGTGTGGCTGCGACCGGCGGCGTAATGGTATAGGTCCCGGCCGAAACCGCGCTGTTCGAGTAGCCGGCGGCAACGGCGATCGCATTGATCGTCGTCGTCGCGGCGACGGCGATAGCACCCGTATAAGGGATCGAGGCAGTCGTCGGCGTCGTGCCATTGGTCGTGTAGTAGATCGCAGCACCTGCCGTCGCGCTCGCGAGCGTCACGGACTGCGCGCTCGTGTAGCCGCCCGGCGGAGGACTGAAGGCCGGCGCCGCCGCGATCGGCGCCGGCGTCAAATCGAGGGCGAGGAATACGACGTTGGCATTCCCGGGCAGGCTGATGCTCTGTACCGACTTCGAACCGTTCAGGTCGAACGTGTAGGAATACAGACGATAGGTCCCGGTCTGCGTCGCGCCGGTCGACTTGACGCGATAGGGAACGCTCGTCGCGACCGTCTCGCCGGGATAGTTCTTGGGCGTAGCCCAGTCGCTGAAGCTTTGCGTGAACGTCGCGGTCGACAGATCCGTGTAGGTCACGACCAGCGTTTGATTGAGTCCGCCGCCGTTGACGCCGGCACCCAACAGACTGACGCTCGTATAGTTGCCCACCGGGAGGTTGACCGTACCGCCGCTCACCGCGCTGCCGGGCCCCGCCGCGGAGAGCGTATACGTGCCGCCCGCGAACGCCACGGTCGGACCGAGGACGCTCGCCGGATAGGCGGCACCGTGGCCATCGAGTCCACCACCGGTGACCGGGGTGCCGGAGTTGCCGAGGCCGTAGAGATTCGCAGCGCCGGCGAGACTCACACTGATCGGTGTCTGACCGGTGACCGTCGAAATCGTGTAGCTGCCGGTCGCCACCGCACTCGTCGTGAAGCCCGTCGCCGTCGCGATCGCATTGATCGTCGCCGTCGCCGCAACGGCGATGGGCGCCGTGTAGAGCGTCGAGGCGGTCGTCGGAGCGGAGCCGTCGGTCGTGTAATAGATCGCCGCACCGCCCGTCGCGCTCGTGAGGCTCACGGTCTGGGTGCTCGTGTACGTACCCGGCGCCGGACTGAACGCCGGCGACGACGCGACCGGCGGCGCCGTGATCGTAAAGCTGCCCGTCGATACCGCGCTCGTCGTAAAGCCCGTCGCCGTCGCGATCGCGTTGATCGTAGTCGTCGCCGCGACGGTAATGGGCGCCGTGTAGAGCGTCGAGCCGGCCGTCGGCGTCGATCCGTCGGTCGTGTAGTAGATCGCCGCACCGGCCGTCGTGCTCGTGAGGCTCACGGTCTGCGTGCTC
>Ga0302320_10002208_pt1 | contig 46265 bp, 40 predicted proteins | sample Bog_T0_3_FD_202130 | JGI IMG/M metagenome (GOLD analysis project Ga0302320, IMG submission 202130) | Peat permafrost microbial communities from Stordalen Mire near Abisko, Sweden - Bog_T0_3 | ecosystem: Environmental > Terrestrial > Soil > Wetlands > Peat | place: Sweden: Abisko, Stordalen Mire...
TCCTGAGTCTCCCGGCGGCCGAGGATACCGGCGCGCTGGCGGCGCTGGTGGCGGAGATCCGGGCCGCCGGCGATCCCGCCGCGCGCGCTGACGAACAGGCGCGGACGCTGGCGGACAGTCAGGCTGCGCTGGCGGCCGAGCTGGCGCGGCTGGCGGGGTGGCAGGCGGGCGTGGAGGCGCTGCTGTCGCTGCCGCTGCCGCCGCTGACGCGGTTCGAGCGGCTTGCCGCCGACCGGCGCAAGGCGTCCGCCGACCGTCAGATGCGGGCGGACGATCTGGCGCGTGAGACGGACCGCTTGGCTGAGGCGCAGGCGCGGTTGGACGGGATCGGCGCTGTTGGCCCCATCCCGGACGAGACGGCGGTCGCCCAGGCGCGCCAGCACCGCGACCGCGGCTGGCAGCTGATCTTCCGCCGCGCCTTCACCGCCGAACCGCCGACGCCGGAGCAGGAGCATGAATTTGCCGGCGCGCAGCCGCTGCCCCTGGCATACCAGAGTGCCGTGGCATCCGCCGACGGTTTGGCCGATCGGCGGGTGCGCGAGGCCGAACTGGTCGCGGCGGTCGCCGAGGCAAGACGGGTGGTCGATGCGGCGGCGGATGCGGTACGGGCTGCGGGCGAAGCCGCGCAGGCGGCCGACGCACCCGTGGCGGCGGCGGATCAGGCTTGGGCGGCGGACTGTGCGCCGCTCGCGCTCGGCCCGGACCCGGCCATCGAGGAGGTCCGTGCCTTCCTTGCCGGCCGCGACCGGGTCATTGACCGTCGCGAGGCGGCCGCCAAGGCGGAGCGGGCCGTCGCGCTTCTGGACAGTCGACACGCCGAGTGGGTACGGCGGGTCGCTGAACTTCTTGCGCCTGATGGGATGGCCACGGGTCAAGCGGGACTGCCGGCGTTGCTTGCCTTGGCGGAGCAGCAGCTGGAGCGCGCTCGTACCGCCGACCGTGCCCGCGCCGCGCTCGATGGCAGGCTGCGCGAGGTGAAGCGACAGCTCGCCGGGGCGGAGGCGGCGTTCACCGAGGCGCGGACCCAGCTCGATGCCTGGCAGGCGGCGTGGGGCGGTGCGTTGGCCGCGCTCGGCCGCCCCGCCGGCGAGGCTCCGGCGGTCACCGAGCAGATGCTGAGTCTGCTCGCCGATCTGGACCAGGACCGCGCTGCGGCGGCTCAGCTTGCCGAGCGCCTGCGAGCGATGCGGGCCGACAACGAGGCCTGTGCCGTCGCAACCGCCGCCGTGCTGGCGCGCGCGGCGTCTGATCTGGTCGGCGACGACCCGCTCGCCGCGCTTCGCCTGCTGCGCGAGCGGCTGGCCGAGCAGCGCGGCCACCGCCAGCGCCAAGTGGTTTTGCAGGAGCGGATCGCGCAGGCAGACCTGGCGCTCGACGATCTGGCCCGGCAGCTCGACCGCCGCCAGGCTGACTTGCGGGCGGTGCTGCTGGCGATCGGCGCGGCCACCATCGAGGCCGCCGAAGCGCGCCTGGCGCTGTCCCGTGATCGGGCGGAGCAGGCGGGACGGTTCGCCGCCGCCGAGGACAAGCTGCGCCAGGATGGCGACGGCCTATCGCTGGACCGGCTGCGCGCGGACGTGGAGTCGATCCCGCCCGACGAGGTCCCCGGCGAGGTCGAAGCTGCCGAGTGCGCGCGAGAGGCCGCTCATTCCGAGGCGCAGCAAGCCGCCGCCCACGCCTCCCGCCTGCGGCTGCAGATGGAACAAACCGTCCAGGACGCGAACTACGCCGCCGCGGTGGCCGATCAGCAGGCCGCCGCGGCCAGCCTGGCGCGCGTGCTGGAAGAAGCGGCGCTGCTGCAGCTCGCCTCCGCCATGCTGGGACAGGCGATGGAGGCGGTGGAAGCCAAGGGCAGCTCCGCGTTGCTGACTCGCATCGGCGCGTTCTTCCGCATGCTGACCGACGGCGGCTACGACCGGATCGTGACCGCGGATGACGGCGCCGGCGGGCTGGCCTTGTCGATGATCCCGCATGATTTCCCCGACGAGCCGAAATCGGTCGCTGAATTGTCGGAGGGCACGCGCGATCAATTGTTCCTGGCGCTGCGGATGGCCGCGATCGAGGAGCACGTCGCAGTGGCCGCGCCGCTGCCGTTCATCGGCGACGATATCCTGCAGACATTCGACGATGCGCGCGCGACCGCCGCGTTTCGTGCCTTGCTGGCGTTGAGCCAGGACGTCCAGGTCATCCTGCTGACGCACCATCGGCATTTGCTGGACCTGGCGGCCACGCTGCCGCGCGGCGCGGTGCATGTGTGCGAGACCTCGCGCAGCCGGGCAGCGTTTGCGGACGTTGTGACGGCCAAGTGATAGCGACGGCCGCTACCACAGGCGGCTCTTGTCCGAATGGGCGGTCGATGCGAACTCCTTGCATGCGACGCAGGTCCGCTCATCGCGGGCGTGGTCGGCTGAATGCGAGCATCGCCGTTCGGGAGGAGCCGATGACGGGCCTGATTCGGATCGAGGACCACGGTTCGTGGCGCAAGCTGGTGCTGAACCGGCCCGACAAGCTGAATGCGGTGAACGAGGCGATGCTCACCGCGCTGATGGCGGCGCTGGATGATGCCAAGGGCTGTCGCGCGCTGCTGTTGACCGGCGAAGGTCGCGGTTTTTGCTCGGGGCAGGAACTCGGGCCGGCGATCATGCCCGGAGCGGACGGGCCGCCGGATCTGGAAGCGCATGCCAGTGCCTATCACCATCAGGTTATCCGGCGCATTCGCGCGCTGCCATTGCCGGTGGTTTGCGCGGTCAACGGCGTCGCCGCCGGCGCCGGCGCGAGTTTCGCGCTGGCGTGCGACATCGTGCTCGCCGCTCGCAGCGCGACCTTCGTGCTGGCGTTCATCAGGATCGGCCTGGTGCCCGATTCAGGCGCCAGCTTCTTCCTGCCGCGCCTGGTGGGCGAAGCGCGCGCCCGCGCGCTTGCGATGCTGGGCGAAGCGGTGAATGCGGAACGCGCCGAAGCCTGGGGCATGATCTGGCGCGCGGTCGATGACGCGACATTGCAGACGGACGCTGAAACCTTGACGGCGCGTCTTGCGACGCAGCCCACCGCCGCGCTGGCGAAAATGAAGCGCCTGTTCGCGGAGGGGGCGGCCAGCACGCTGGATGCGCAGCTCGATTTCGAAGCGGCGCTGCAGGGCGAAGCGGGACGTACCGCGGATTACGCCGAGGGCGTGCGCGCCTTCATCGAGAAACGCCCGCCCGTGTTTGGAGGCCATGCATGACGCCGGATGCGCTCGCGCGTGCCTGCGCCGACGCGATGCTGGTGGAGGACCGCGCGATCCGCGGCCTTGGCATATCGCTCGACAAAGTGGGGCCGGGCCACGCGAGCGTCTCGATGACCGTCACCGAGACCATGCTGAACAGCCATGGCATCTGCCACGGCGGTTTCATCTTCGCTCTGGCGGATACCGCATTTGCTTACGCTTGCAACAGTCATGGCCAGAGCGCGGTCGCGCAGCACAACAGCATCACATTCCTGCGTCCTGGCCGGCTCGGCGAGAGACTGACGGCCGAAGCCACCGAGCGCAGCCGCACCGCCAGATCCGGCATCTACGACGTGCGTGTCACCGGCGCGGATGGCGGCGCGGTGGCGGAACTGCGCGGGCACTCCCGCCTGATCGGCGGGCGCCTCGTCCCGCGGCGGGAGGGCTAAATCCCGCACGGTCGGCGGTCACTGTCGGACATGCTCCGGCCGGAAGCCCATCCCGACCAGGCGCGCGGGAAGTCGGCGGAGCAGCGCTGACTGGTTCAGCAGCTGCAACGCCCATGGGGGCCGCGGCGTGCTGGTGCCGTGCAGAACCGGTGAGATCACGCGATTCTGGATAAACAGCTGCAAGCGCTGCGTCAGCCGTGTGGGCAATTCCCGGCGGCGCTGCACCGCCGCCAGGTGGTCAGGCGTCGGGACACCGTCACGGAACGCGGGGACCAGGATGTTGGCCGCCGCCACAGCGTCCTGGATCGCCAGGTTGATGCCCACCCCGCCGATCGGCGACATGGCATGCGCCGCGTCGCCGATGCACAGCAGGCCCGGCTTGTACCAGCGCGGCAGGCGGTTTACCGCCACGGTCAGCAGCTTGACGTCGTCCCAGCTTGCCAGTTGGTGGACCCGGTCGCTCAGCTCCGGAGCCAGCCTTGCGATCGAGGCGCGAAACGCATCGAGCCCCTCAGCGCGCACCGCGTCATAGCCGCCCTTGGCGATCACGTAGGCGCATTGCCAGGAATCGCCGCGGTTGAGCTGTATCAGAATTCGGCCGGCCCCGACCCGTCCCAATGCCTGGCTGGACTCATCCAGCCGGCGCGGCAGGCGCAGCCACAGCACGTCCATCGGCGCGCCGCTCTCGATCGCGGTGAGACCGGCCGCCGTTCGCAGGGTGGAATGCCGTCCGTCGGCGGCGATGATCAGATCCGCGCGGATGCGCAGCGTGTCGTCGGGCGACCGGGCGCTGACGCCCACAACACGTCCGTCCTCCTCGATCAGGCCGGTTGCCTCAGTCCGCATCAATAGCCGGAACGCGGGATACCGTTGCGCCTCGGCAGCGAGAAAATTGAGAAAGTCCCATTGCGGCATGAACGCGACAAAGCGGCACTTTGTCGGCAGGTGGCTGAAGTCGGCGATCTGCACGTCGGTGTCGCCGATCTGCGCCGCGAGCGAGCGCACTTCGGAATGCGGTCGCGCCAGCAGACCTTTCAGCAGGCCAAGCTCATCCATCACGTCGAGCGTGGATGGGTGCACCGTGTCGCCGCGGAAGTCGCGCAGGAAGTCAGCATGTTTTTCCAGCACGACGACATGGATGCCGGCACGCGCCAGCAAATAGCCGGCCATCATTCCGGCTGGCCCGCCCCCGGCGATGCAGCAGCGGGCGGCAATGTCCGTCATCGCCGGAGCCCGCGCCCAAACCGCGTGACAACCCCATTCACGGCCAAAACTTCGGCCGTGGTAGGCCATTGATCGTATTCGGCGCACCCAAATCGCAGCGCCATCGTCCGAACCCCCGCTGGTGGCGGGACGGGATGCTACGGGGCTTCGCGGGTCTTCGGCAGCTCGGCCGGCGCCTGTTCCGCCGACTGTGTGGCCGGCGCAGGCGAATGTGATGCCGGCTCGATGGCTTCAGGCCGAAGCATCGATGTGTGGAACAGGGGCGTCCAGGGCTTCCGGTCGCGCCGATCCTCGCGGGCGGTGATAACGTCGAAATCGAATTTGGATGTTGGCATGGCGGCACCTCTGAGTCCGGGCCATTTCTCCCGGACGAAGTTCATATGTTACGTCACCATACGAGCCCCGCTGATAGGCGCGGCAGATCTGGCGACCACGCACAGTCAGATCACGCCAGCGAAAGTGGCCAGCGTGTCAAAACCGCGACGCGGAACACTTTTGTGCACCTCGTCTACAGTGTAGCGAAACGATACGTCGCTGGCAAGAGTTTTTCACGATCTCGCGATCAAAGGGCGCGGGACTGCTCCGCGTCCTGCGGCGCAACCAGGCCTCCAGTGCGCCAACCTCGTCGTCGGGAGCGCCGCGTCGTCAGTGGCATTTGAATGCGTCGAACGGCTCGCGGCACGCCAGGCAGCGGTGCAAGGCGCGGCAGGCGGTCGCGCCGAACGCGCTGATCCGTTCGGTTCGCGGGCTGCCGCAGCGCGGACAGGCCGGCTGCTCCTCGCTGAAAAGCTGGCGGCTTGACCCGGCGCCCGGTGGCGGCGCGATCCCCCAGGCGGCCAGCTTCCGCCGTCCGGATTCGCTGATCCACTCGGTTGTCCAGGCTGGCGCCAGCGCCGTGCGGACCTGCGCGCCGGCAATCCCGCCGCGCGCCAACGCCGCCCGGATTTCGGCCGCGATCAGCGGGATCGCCGGGCAGCCCGAATAGGTCGGCGTGATTGTCACTTCCACCACGCCGTCGCGCAGCGCCACCTCGCGCAGCACCCCGAGGTCGGCGATCGTCAGCACCGGCAGCTCCGGATCGGTCACGGCCGCCGCAATCTCCCGGGCGCGGGCCAGCAGCGTGTCGTCGTTCACCACCACTGTGCCCCCGGATGGCTGCGCTGGAGGTACTGAAGCTCCGCCAGCAAATGCCCGAGATGTTCGCTGTGCAGCCCGACCCGTCCGCCGCTTTGCATCCAGCCCTCCGGTGGCCGGGCAAGGGTGGCGCGTGCCAGCACGGCGTCCAGAGTGTGGTTCCAGTCATCGCGAAGCGCCGCCGGATCGGGAATGGCACCCGTTTCGATCATCGCCGAGTCGGCCGCATCGCAGGCGAACAACTCTCCGGCATAAGGCCAGAAGGTGTCAAGCGCCCGCTGCGCGCGGCGGTGGCTTTCCGCGGTGCCGTCGCCGAGCCTGACCAGCCATTCCGCAGCGTGGCGCAGATGATAGGCGCATTCCTTCTCCGCCTTGCCGGCGATAGCGGCGAGGGCGGCGTCGGTGGAGCCGCAGGCGGCGCGCCAGAACGGATCGGCATAGGCGGAAAACAGCACCTGCCGGACGATCGTCGCCGCGAAATCGCCGTTCGGCTGTTCCACCAGCAGGCAGTTCCGCCAAGCCCGGACATCCCGCAGATAGACGAGTTCGTCTTCGGTGTGGCCGATGGCGGCGCCCGCCTCCTGGTACAGCGCGCGGGCCTGCCCGATCAGGTCGAGCGCGATGTTGGCCAGCGCCAACTCCTCTTCGAGCAGCGGGGCATGGCCGGTCCATTCGCTGAGCCGGTGGCCAAGGATCAGCGCGTCATCGGCCCGGCGCAGAAGCTGCACGATGCGCGGGTCTTCCACGACGGTGATCGACGTCGTCCCCATCGCGGCAAGCTAGCCGACTCGCGCGTGCCCGGCTGAGCACAATGGCGCCACCGGGATTCCCGCCGCGTTGCAGCATCGTTTGACGCTGGGCGCCGGCTTGACGCCACCGCGCCGCCCTCGGACAACAGCGGAACGAACCACACCGTCGAGGCTTGCCCGATGCCCGATACACTGCCGCACGCCGTCGACCCGCTTGTCATCGACATGGCCCGCAAGTTCGCCCAGGAGCGCCTGGCGCCTGGCGCGGCGGCGCGGGAGAAGGCCGGTGCGATCGAGCCAGAGATCATTCGCGAGCTGGCCGAGCTGGGCATGTTCGGCGCCACCACGCCGGTTGAGTGGGACGGGTCCGACCTCGACGCGGTGACCTACGCGCTGATGCTGGAGGAGATCGCCGCCGGTGACGGCTCGGTCTCCACCCTGGTCAGCGTCCACAATTCGCCGACCTGCGAGGTGCTGAAGCGCTACGGCACGGACGCCCAGAAGGACCGATGGCTGCGCAAACTGGCCACCGGGGAGCATGTCGGCGCGTTCGCGCTGACCGAACCGCAAGCAGGGTCCGACGCGGCGGCCATGCGGACCAGGGCGGTGAAGCGCGGGGACCGCTACGTGATCAACGGGGCGAAGCAGTTCATCAGCTCGGGCGGCATTCCGGGCAGCACGATGCTGATCGCGGCGACCGATCCGTCCGCGGGCAAGAAAGGGCTGTCCTGCTTCGTGGTGGACAAGTCCACGCCCGGCTACACGGTGGTCCGCCGCGAGGAGAAGCTCGGCCAGAAGGCAAGCGAGACGTGCGCGCTGGCCTTCGAGGACATGGAGGTGCCGGAGGAGCAGCGCATCGGCGCCGAGGGCGAGGGCTACAAGATCGCGCTATCCACGCTGGAAGGCGGGCGAATCGGCATCGCGGCGCAGAGCGTCGGCATGGCGCGGGCGGCGCTGGACTGCGCGATCGCCTATGCGAAGGATCGCCTGGCGTTCGGACAGCGGATCATCGATATGCAGGCGGTGGGGTTCCGGCTGGTCGAGGCGAAAACCCGGCTGGAGGCGGCACGGCAGTTGACGCTTCACGCGGCGCGGCTGAAGGCCGAGGGGCGGCCGTCGCTGGAGGCCGCCTGCATGGCGAAGCTGTTCGCGTCGGAGACGGCCGAGGCGGTGTGCTCGGCGGCGATCCAGACGCTGGGCGGCTATGGCTACGTGTCCGACTATCCGGTCGAACGAATCTACCGCGACGTGCGGGTGTGCCAGATCTACGAGGGTACGTCGGACATCCAGAAGCTGATCATTCAGCGCACGCTGTAGCGTGAAGCTGATCATTCGTCGCACGCTGCAGCGTGCGACGTCGGGGCCTGGTGACCCATGGCGGCCCGACACTCGCTGTTTCGTGCTTGTAGCGGAGTGGTAGGGTGGACAAGCGCTTGCGCCGTCCAGCATCGCTTTGAGCCGCACCGCTCCGGCGGAAGGCGCAAGGGCTTACCCGCCCTACGCTATTGGCCGAAGCTTGCCGCGTGGACGATTACTCTCGGGCCGGCGCGCGCACCGCGGCCCGGGTCAGCGACTTGATGGCACCGCGCGGCCGGCCTGAGGCCAGTGCGATTTCGCGGTCCTGCTCCTCGATGATCGCCCGCGCCGGCTCGTCACCGTCCAGTCCGCTCAGCGCCGTGAGGTGCACGCGTCGATTCGAACTGCGCGAGCCATCTTCGTAGACCACGTCGAACGCAATCATGGTACTCAGGATCTTGCGTTTAGGCGCCACATCTCTTCTCCGCTGCTGTTGGTCGTCATGGCGTCCGCGGCTCCTCGTCCACCGGTTGCGATTCCAGGGCCGTATCCTCGTCGACCAGCGGGGACCCCGGGTCGTCCGGATTGGACCTGCGGCGGGCGGTCGCTTCGTCCCGCTCGCGCTGCTTCGCCTCCTGCTTTTCCCGCTTGAGGCGATTCCGTTCGCTGCGCTGCTGGTTGTAATTCGGCTTGAATGCCATGACGTCCTTCCGTAGAGCCAAGCCTGTCCCGAGCCGACCCCTTACGTGAAATCCTGGCGCGCCGCCACCCGGCTAGCCGTCGGGTCCGCCGCGCGCCCGACCGCACAAGAATTTGCCCCGGCGGCCTCGCAATCGGGCAGCGAATGCCCTATATCCCGGCATCGGCGCTTTTCGGTCCGGGCTGCTCGTGCCTCCTGCGGTACTACCGCTATTCGACGCTCCCCTCAATGAAGAGTTACCTGGCCCGCAGTGTGCGGGTCGCCGATACTGAGGAGAGACGTTTATGTCGACTGGCACGGTCAAGTGGTTCAACGCACAGAAGGGCTACGGCTTCATCCAACCTGATGATGGCTCCAAGGATGTGTTCGTTCACATTTCTGCCGTTGAGCGCGCTGGCCTGGGCAGCCTGAACGAAGGCCAAAAGGTTAGCTACGAGGTCCAGCGTGGGCAGCAGGGGAAGCTGTCTGCGGAGAACCTGAAGGCAGCCTAAGGCGGAACAAGACCGGCGCCGCCGCAGGGCGGCGCCGCACCCCCGGGGAGGGTCTATGATCCATCACAAATTCGCGGTGGGCCAGGAGGTCCATTTCCTCCCTGGTTCCATGGATTTCCACGTCCCTCGGGGCATTTACACCATCGTCCGCCAGCTTCCGGCCGAGGCTCGGGATTGCCAATACCGGGTTCGGTTCAAGGGCGACGGGCACGAGCGCATCCTGCGCGAAAGCCAGCTTGCCGCGGGCACATCATCGTCATCATCGCCGCAGTGGCCGCCCGCGAAAGCGCACCAATAGGGCGCGACGCCTAGCGGAGCGGGGGCATAAGCCAGCTTAGCTGCCTGCGGCGCGGAACCTGACAGCGCCATCCGCATTTGTGGTCCGGACAGATCGAAGGACCACGCTCATGCCAAGCATCCCGACCATCGCCGCCTTGTCCGGCCTCGTTTTGCTGGCCGCTTGCGGCACCAGGCAGCCCGAGCGCGCCGAAGGCGGCGCCGCGGCCGGCGCGGGCACCGGCGCCGCCATCGGCTTGATCGGCGGGCCACCCGGGGTCGCTGTCGGCGCACTGGCGGGCGGTGCCGTCGGCGCAGCCGGGGGGGCCGCGACCAAGCCAAGCGACGTCAATCTCGGCGCGCCACCCTGGCACGACACGTCCCAGGCTGGACAGACCGCCGCGCAGCACATGCCGTAAGCGGGGCGCGATCCACTGTTGCGGCGCGGCGGCCGCAACAGTGGTCGGAGCGAACACTCTAATCCAGCTGTGAACCAACAAACGGTTCAAGTCGCCGTGAGCGAAACCTCAACCCACATCAGTCTTCAATTGCCCGCCACGTAGGCGCGCAAGTTATCGACCTCGTTTTCGTGCTCCATGATCCGAGCCTTCACGATGTCGCCGATGCTGATCAACCCGACCAGCGCGCCGTTGTCCATCACGGGTAAGTGACGGAAGCGCCCTTCCGTCATGACGCACATCGCCTCGGCCACCGTCGCATGCGGCTGCACGACGTGCACCGGCTGCGTCATCAACTGCCCAGCCGTCATCGACAACGTCGCCGCTCCGTGCACGGCCAGGCTGGCCACGATGTCCCGCTCGCTCAAAACGCCGAGCATCTGTTCAGCTCGGTCCATCACCAGAACGGCGCCGATGTGCCTGGCGGCCAACACGGAAGCGACCTGCGCGATCGTTTCGGTGGGCTCCACGGTGATGACCTGATGACCCTTGTGCCTGAGAACGGAGGCAATCGTCATGGACTTCACTCCCTCGCTTTTTGTGCGGATGAGGCCGGATCGACCTCTCCGCTTATCATGTACGGAGAATGCGCGATCCGGCCACGCCCTGCAAGGGCCGCCCGGTCTTCAGCCGATGCCGCGGCGTCGTCCGTCAGTTTCCGGGTTTGCCAGCGTGGCTACCGTCGCTACCATAACGTACTGCCGCCAACCAGGCCGGCGACCAGCAGCACGACGAAGATAACGATCGCGACAAAGAAAAGGATCCGCGCAAGATCGGCCGACGCCGCGGAGATCCCGCCAAAGCCGAACACCGCGGCGACGATCGATATCACGAGGAACAACAGAGCAAGTCTTAGCATTTCACTTCTCCCGCCATGGACCAAGCAACGGGAGATATTGCGAGGCGCGCGTGCCGACCCGACTCACATACGGTTGACACGCGCGCCCCGAACAGAGCTGTGATTACTCGGCGGCGACCAGCGCCGGAAGCGACGGCGAAAGCTGGGTCGCCACCAGGTCGGCGAAGCGCCCGCGGCGGGCCAGCAGCTCCTGGAACGAGCCGCTCTCCACCACACGCCCGGCATCGAACACCATGATCTCGTCGGCGTCGCGCACCGTGGACAGGCGATGCGCGATGATGAAGGTCGTGCGGCCTGCCATCAGCGCCTTCAACGCGCGTCCCACCTTTGCCTCGGTTGCGGCGTCCAGCGCGCTGGTCGCCTCGTCCAGGATCAGGATCGGCGGGTCCTTGAGCAGAGCGCGCGCGATCGCGAGCCGCTGCTTCTGGCCGCCGGACAGGGTGGCGCCACGCTCGCCGATCATCGTGTCGTAGCCATGCGGCTGGCGGATGATGAACTCATGCGCGTCGGCATTGCGGCACGCCTGCTCGATCTCCTCCTGTGTGGCCTCGGGCCGCCCGATCAGCAGGTTGTCGCGGATCGAGCGGTTGAACAGCATGCTCTCCTGGAACACCACGCCGACATTCGCGCGCAGGCTATCGAGCGAGACCTCGGTCAGATCCTGGCCGTCGATCGTGATCCGGCCGCTGGTCGGGTCCCACAGCCGCTGCAACAGCGCCATGGCGGTGGACTTGCCGGCGCCGGTCTGGCCCACCAGCGCGACCGATGTGCCGGGCTTTGCCACGAACGAAACGCCGTCGATCACGTTGCTGCCGCCTGGATAGGCAAAGCAGACGTCCTTGAACGCCACCTCGCCGCGCGGCGCCCACAGCCGGCGCGCGTCGGGCCGCTCGGGGACGGAGCTCTGCTGGTCGAGCACGCTGAAGAACTCCTCCAGTTGCGGCAGGCGAAAGAACAGCGAGGCGACGAAGGACACGGCGGATTCCAGCCGGCCAATCAGCAGCGTCGCGAGGCCCATGAAGGAAACGATCTCACCCACCGTCGCCTTGCCGTGCACGTGCAGCCAGGTGCCGAGCACGACGATCGTGATCACCGCAAGCGTCGAGGAGGCGCGGGTCAGCACGCTGACCAGGGCCCACCAGTTCAGCACGGGGAACTGATGGCGGATCATCTGCTGCGCGATGTCGCCGAAGATGCGCGCCTCGCCGGCGAGACGGCCGAACGACTGCACCACCATCACATTGGTGAGCGCATCCTGGGCGGTGCCGGCGAGCGCCGAGTTGTATGCCTCCACGCGGCGCTGGCCGTCCTCGGTCTTGCGGATGATCAGCGCGGTGACGATGAGCGACACCGCCACCAGCGCGATCAGCGCCAGCGCGAGCCGCCAGTTCAGGAACAGCGTCAGCGGCAGCAGCACGCAGATCGACAGGATGGTGGAAAGCTGGTCGCGGAAGAACACCAGCCACACGCCGAACAGCCCTTCGGTGCCCGACACCATGACCTTGGTCAGCCGGCCGGAATGCGTGTCGCCGTGGAACGACAGCGGCAGGTGCAGCACGTGGCCGAAATATTGCGCCATCGCCTTGATGCGGTGACGGTGCGCCAGCCGCTCGGCCTGCAGCGAAACGGTGATGTTGGTGACGATGCCGGCCACGCCGACGGCGCCCCAGATGGCAAGCAGGCTGGCCGCCTGCAGCCACAGCGCGTCCGGCGCGATCTTGTCGGAGCCGGCCAGCAGGCTGACGACCCGGCCGAACAGCATCGGATCGACGAATTGCAGGCAGGCAAAGGCCAGATTGGCGGCCGTGAGCAGGGCCGCGATGCGGAGATCGCGGCCGAGAAAGCCGATCACCCGGCCATAGGTTCGCAGGAAGCGCATGTTCAGTCCCCGAGGAGTCGCGATTCAGCAGACGGGGCAAGACATCGCCTGGAGGTGTGGCGGCATCAGGGCGGAAGCAGGGTTTTGCCGCGACATTTCGGCCGCCGTGCCTTTGATCCGAAAGGCCCCGCCGATGGCCTTCCGGAATCAAGCTGTTTGGAACGGCGTCGGAGCGCCCGAAGCTGCCTAGACTAGCGCTCGTCGTCCTCCGCCTGCGTCTGCAACTCCGCATCATGATAGGGGCTGTGACGGGGGGCGGGCGTCGACCGGCGGTCGCCCTGGTCGGTGAACCGGTCGGGAAACTCGCCCAGGTTGTCCTGGATGTCCGCTTCGTCGATCCCGGTCTCGCGGGGCGAGTCGGGGTCGTTCAGCGGGTTCGGGAGCAAACCGGCCCCGGCGCTATCCTCCAGTCCGATCAGTTCGCGGGCGCGTTCCCAATATTCGAGGTCGCGGCCCACCGGGCGGCCATCTTCTTCCCACAGGTGGTAGGCGCGCTCACGGATGCGCTGGTGGCGTTCGGGGGTTTCGTCGAGCGGATTGTCGGACATGGCGGGCTCCTTGCATGGCGGCGCGATAACGGGGCGGGTCTGGACAAGTTGCGGGGCTGTTTCAACCTCGCGGGACAATGACCGCCGCTCGGGTTTGGACTGTCGCCGGGGTTGGCATGGGTTCAGCGGAGCGCGCCGCGGCGCGGGCTTGCGGCAGTGGTGGACGACACGAGTCCACCGTTGTCCACCTTACCGCACACCAATCGATGCCATGCCCGTCGCGCCGCATCCGGTCGGCGCACCGATGCGTGTCCCGGTGTCGCACCTCCCGGACAGACCCCATTTGTGGCATAATCAGCCGGGTATTTGCTGAAGGATGCCATCCATGATTCGGTTTTCCCGCGCCGCCCGCCCGGTGCTGCTCGCGTGCTGCGCCATGTTGATGGCTTTGGCTGTCGCGGCGCCGGCGCACGCTTGGTGGCGCGGCGGCGTCTGGATCGGCGTGCCGCCGCTGTATGTTGGGCCGCCGGCCTACTACCCGCCGCCCTATTACTACCCACCGCCGGTCTATGCGCCGCCGCCCGTCGTCTACGCGCAGCCGCCCACGGTCTATGCGCCGCCGGCTGCCCAGTCGCTGGCGCCGGACTCGTCCGGGCAGCAGGCCTGCTACGCCGGCGCCTATACCTGCCCGATCAACAACCCGGTCCCGTCCGGCTCATCCTGCTTCTGCCAGACCAACCAGGGCGCCCGCGCCTGGGGCCGCGCCGGGTGACCGCCTGACATGCCGGTCGGCAGCGACAAGGGCAGGGCCGCCCCCGGCGATCAGGAGGTCCCGCCGCTGATCGAGGACTACGCCCTGATCGGCGACTGCAACACCGCGGCCCTGGTCAGCCGCCGCGGCTCGATCGACTGGCTGTGCTGGCCGCGCTTCGACAGCGGCGCCTGCTTTGCCGCCCTGCTCGGCGCCCCAGAACACGGACGCTGGCAGATCGCCCCGGCTGAACCGCCCCTCGCCGTCCGCCGCCGCTACCGGCCGGGCACGCTGATCCTGGAGACCGAGTTCGACACGCCGACCGGCACGGCCGCGGTGATCGACTTCATGCCGCTGGACGCGCCGCACTCCTCCGTGGTGCGGATCGTCGAGGGGCGGCGCGGCCAGGTCGCCATGCATCTCGAGCTGGCGTTGCGCTTCGACTACGGCTCGGCGATCCCGTGGGTGACGCGGCTGGAGCATCGCACCGGGCAATGCGCGGTCGCCGGACCAGACCAGGTGGTGCTGCACAGCGGCATCAGGCTGCACGGCCGGAACTACCATACCGTCGGCGACTTCACCGTCTCCGCTGGGGAACGTGTGCGGTTCTGCATGGCGCACGCCGAGTCGCATCTGGAACGTCCGGAGCCGCCTGACCCCGAGGCCGCGCTGGCCGCCACTGAGACCAGCTGGACCGAATGGTCGCAGCGCTGCACCTACCAGGGTCCATGGCGGGACGCGGTGCAGCGCTCGCTGCTGACGCTGAAGGCGCTGACCTACCGTCCGACCGGCGGGCTGGTCGCGGCGCCGACCACCTCCCTGCCGGAGCAATTGGGCGGCACGCGGAACTGGGACTACCGGTACTGCTGGCTGCGCGACGCGACCTTCACCCTGCTCAGCCTGGCCCATGCCGGCTACGCGGAGGAGGCGCGGGCCTGGGGCGCCTGGCTGCGCCGCAGCGTCGCCGGCACGCCGGACCAGGTGCAGACTATGTATGGCCTCGCCGGCGAGCGGCTGCTGCGCGAGTGGGAGGTGTCGTGGCTGCCCGGCTACCAGGGCGCCAGTCCGGTCCGCGTCGGCAACGCCGCCAGCACGCAGCTTCAGCTTGATGTGTATGGCGAACTGATGGATGCGCTGTACCAGGGCGCGCATTTTGGGCTGGCGACGCCGAAGACGAGCTGGGACCTGCAGACCGCCCTGGTTACCCACCTGGAAACGCTGTGGCGGGACCCCGATGAAAGCATCTGGGAGGTGCGCAGCGGGCCGGATCACTTCACCTTCTCCAAGGCGATGGCCTGGGTCGCGGTGGACCGTGCCGTTCGCGGCGCGGAAGAATTCGGCCTGCCGGGGCCGATCGAGCGCTGGCGGCAGGTGCGCGCAGAGATCCACGACTCGGTGTGCCGCAACGGGTTCAATACGGAGAAGAACAGCTTCGTGCAGGTCTATGGCGGCGAGGCGCTGGATGCGAGCCTGCTGCTGCTGCCCCTGGTCGGCTTCCTGCCGCCCGATGATCCGCGCATCCGCGGCACGCTGGCGGCGATCGAGCAGGAGCTGGTCGAGGGCGGGCTGGTGCTGCGCTACCGCACGCAGGAGAGCAAGGACGGGCTGCCGCCGGGCGAGGGCGTGTTCCTGGCGTGCAGCTTCTGGCTGGTCGATAACCTGGTGCTGCAGAATCGCGACGCCGAAGCGCGCGCTTTGTTTCAGCGGTTACTGGATCTGGCGAACGATGTCGGGCTGCTGGCGGAGGAATACGATCCGGCCGCGCGCCGCCAGACCGGCAACTTTCCGCAGGCGTTTTCGCATCTTGCGCTGATCAATTCTGCCCTGAATCTAGAAAACCATCACGGCCCGGCGCGAAAGCGCGGCACGCATCCGGACCACCGCGCGCATCCGGGGTGAATCCGGTTTCCTTTTGTAGACGGGACAGAGCATCGAAGTTTCGTCCAAAAATCCAAAAGATTTAAGAAATTCGGTACTTCGATCGTGGAGGATTGCGCTGCCTTACCTTGCGGTCGCGGCTGTCAAAACCAATGCAGCACCGCCAAAAGCGTCACTTCAGGTACACGTTAATCACAGCAATATGATCGATGAAGGCGATCGCTGAAGGCCGTTGACGCATTGATGTACGGTACAGTAACATTAATGCGGCTGCGCTAGGCGCCGTTGAAGATTCGATCTGGTGGTATCGAGCCGATCGGCCACTAAGGAGAAGCCGTCGTGGCAGTGTCGATCGGCGAATTCCTTAACGAGCTCGGACTCGACCGATATCTGGATGCGTTTGCCGCAGCCGATGTCGATTTTGAGACGCTTGCCGATTTGACGGACAGCGACCTTCAGGCGCTCGGCATGACACTAGGGCACCGGAAGAAGCTGCTGAGAGCGATTGGATCGCTTGCGCCAGTCACCAAGGATCGGAAGCGCGCCACCTCGGGCAGAACGGTCGCGCCGGAGGAGAACCCGGTGGCCACCGAGGAGTCCCAACCTGAGCGCCGGCAGATATCCATCCTGTTTTGTGATCTGGTCGGCTCCACCTCCCTGGCGGAGCGCCTCGATCCCGAAGACCTACGCGAGGTCATGCGCACTTATCAGATGTGCTGCGTCCAGGTTGTCGAACGATTTGGCGGATCGATCACGCAAGTCCAAGGCGACGGCATCATGGCTCGGTTCGGATATCCCGTGGCTCACGAGGACGATGCCGAGAGTGCCGTCGCCTGCGGCCTTGAACTGGTCGCCGCAGTTCCAAAACTGGGGGTCGGCGAGGGGCTTACGTTGCGTGCTCGGATAGGCGTGGCGACGGGGTCTGTCGTCGTCGGCGACCGGCTCGCCGGTACGCTGGAGCAGGGCACGTCGGGAACCGCGCCGAATCTCGCAGCGCGCCTGCAGACAATTGCCGAACCCGACCAGGTCGTGGTGGATGCACTCACCATGCAGCTCATCGGAGGCGTGTTTGACGCCATCTGGCTAGGGCGTCTTGATTTGAAAGGGTTCGCCGAGCCCGTGGCCGTCTGGAAGGTGGGTGGGATTCGCAAGAGCAACACGCGGTTCGCAGCGCGGCACCTTGAAGCGCCCGTCGAGATGGTCGGGCGCGATCACGAGCTCGGGCTGTTGTTGCACCGTTGGCAAGAAGCCGCATCCGGTGAAGGGCAGGTTGTCCTGCTGTCCGCTGAGGCCGGCTACGGCAAGTCCCGACTTTTGGCCGCGCTCCTCGCCAAGCTTCCGGAGAGGGTAATCGTCCAGACGTGGCAATGTTCGCCGCACCGCACGAACACAGCGTTCTTCCCGGCGATCGACAGCCTGACGGCCGCTGCCAACCTGCTGCCCGACGACTCCCCATCTTTGGCCCTCGTCAAGGTGACTAAATTGCTCGAACAGCCCGAGCAGGTCAAAATCATTGCCGACCTGCTCGCGATTCCCGGTGAAGACAACGTAGGGACCCTCCCATTGGAGACCCCGGCGGAACACAAGCAGCGCGCATTCTCCGCGCTGCTGTCGATTTTGTTGAGGAACACGGAGCGCGGCCCGCTCGTTCTGGCGATTGAAGACGCGCATTGGCTCGATCCGACGAGCGCGGAGCTGGTCAATCTGGTGATCGATCGAATCCAGCCGCTGCCTGTCCTCCTTATAGTGACGTTCCGCCCCGAGTTCACGCCACCCTGGAGCAGCCGTGGACACATGACGACCCTGACGCTGAACCGCCTGAGCCGCGCCGATTCGCTGCGTCTCGCGAAACTGGTCGCGAAGTCTGACGAACTTGTGCCCGCACTGGCCGATCGTATCGTCGACCGCGCCGACGGCGTGCCGTTGTTTGTCGAGGAACTGACACGGGCAACCATCGAGTCCTCCCGCCAGGAAGCGTCGGTCGAGGGCGGCCGGACGCGCGCAACAAACGGTGAACTCGTTCCGTCGAGTCTGCAGAGTTCGCTGATCGCCCGTCTCGATCGCCTGTCCGCGGTCAAGGAGATCACGCAGATCGCCGCCGTGATCGGGCGTGAGTTCTCCTATGCCCTGCTCGCCGCGGTATCCGGCTATGATGCTTCGACGCTGGAGCGAGCCGTCGAACAACTATGCGGGGCCGGCATCCTTCAAGAGCGTCTCGGAGGGGGGGCGCGAACCTATGCGTTCAAGCACACGCTTATCCAGGATGCCGCTTGCGCCAGCCTGCTCCGTACCAAGCGGTGCTTGTTTCACCACCGAATCGCGGAAACGCTGGAGGCATCCTTTCCCCAGCGTTGCGCGAACGAACCCGAGGTGATTGCGCTTCACCTTTCTGAAGCCGGCGAAACGCTTCGCGCGGTGCAGTATTGGAGCAGGGCAGCGAAACAGGCGCTGCTCAAGGCCGCGAACCGGGAGACCGTTGCGCACGCGACGCGTGGACTTGATCTGCTCGCCCGCCTGCCGAGTTCTCCGGAGCGCGACCATCTGGAACAGCAGCTTCTCGCGACGAAGCTGCCTGCCGCGACATTCGTCTATGGTTTCACAGCGCCAGAGGTCGTCGGACTCCACGAGCGGCTGCGAGCATTGTACTCGCCTAATCACGATCCGAGCCATCTCAACATCGCATTCTTCGGAGAGGCCATCACCAGCTTCTTTCGGGGACAGGTCGCCCGCGCCCGCGACGTGGCAGACGCCTGGGTCACCTGCATCGCCGATGAGCCGATCCGATCCATGTATTACCACGCGGTGCGGTGCCGTCTCTATGCGTCGATCATACAAGCTGACCTGGAGGCCGCACGACTGGACGACGCGGTGACCGTGGCCTCGTATTCCGACGAGGCCCTGAGCTTTGGCTATGGAGGTTACGGCGGCTACGCCGCCATCAATCCTCGCGGTGTGTCCGATATCTATCGCGCTCTACTGCTATGGACGGCAGGCTTTCCCGACCAGGCTGAAGCAGCGATTCATTCGGCGGAGCGTGTGGCGATGGGCGAACAAACGTCAAGCCTCAGTGGCATTCGCCTGCACACCTGGGCGACCCTCATTTTATTTCAAAACGACTTGCCGTTGCTTGAGCGCGTTGCTCAAGAACTGGAGGTAATCGGCCATGAACATGGCATACGCCTGTACGACGGGACGTCGGTCGTCCTGCAAGGAATTATCGCGGTCGAAAGTGGTCACTACGCGAGAGGCTGCAAACTGATCGACGATGGACACCGGGTTCTGGCCGACAGCGCCATGTATATCATGCGACCGCACCAAATGATCTGGAGCGCTATCGGCCGCGCGGAAACGGATGGCTATGAAGCGGGTCAGCGGATGCTGGATGAGGCTATCGAGCTTGCACAGGAGACTGGCCAGAACTTGTTCCTGCCAGTGATAACCACCGCTAAGGGTAAAATATATCTGAAGCAAGGAGATGTAGACGCCGCGTGGAACGCGTTTCTTCGGGCTTTCCATATCGCAGAAAAGCTTGGTACGCGCATGTTCCGATTGCAGGCTGCAACCGAGCTTGCCAGGATTGGCGGCCGCATTGCACATTACGGCGCAGGACGTGAGATGTTGGAAAGCGTTTTGGAAGGGTTCTCTGAAGGTTTCCGGACGAAGGAACTGGTTGAGGCATACAACGTCTTAAGCGCTCAGGCGAGTATCCATATTGTTCCGTGCAACGCGCCCGAGGGGACGTGATGATAAACGGGCATAAAGTCAGAAGTTGTACTCGGCGACGACGACGAGGCTGTGCTGAAGCAGCGGTCCATTTTTTGCGATGAAAGCGCCGCCGGTCCCAATGTCGTCGCCATTGACCCGGATGAACTGGTAGGCAACGCCAACAAGCAATCGTTTCGTGACCCTGACCTCGACCGAAGCGAACAGGTCAGTGGCGAGATCGGTCGCCGAGCTCTGCTGGTTTATTGGGAGCGCGAGGCCGAATCCGCTCAAAGCATTCAGCTTCGCCCTTGACCCGGCAGCCCCCACGCCAACCCCAAGCAGCGGCGCGACGGTGCTGTCTGGTCCCAGAGGGCTGATAACGAGGTTGAATAGCCCCGAGAGTCCGCCGATCAACCCTGATACCGACGCCGTTGCTTGTTCCGGGCCGAGGCCGGCTACCTGCACACTGCCTCTGAAATTCTTGAATGTTAGGCTGCTATGACCCAATTGAATCTCTGCATTGACGTATTTGGATAGGGCGTAGTCCGCGATAAGCACCTCGGTCACGCCGGGGTTGAGGCTCAGTTTTCCGGCAGCGTTTAGTGGAATTCCGTTTAGATGGCCTTGACCGTCCCATGTAACGTTTTGAGGAAACACGGCACCAATCGCGACACCCGCATGGCCACCATATCCCCCGAGCGAAAGCGATAGATCACCGATCCGGATCGTGGTCGGCAGGCTATCCTGTGCGTTCGCGTCGCGCGTGGTGGGGGCGGCTGCCGTGATGGCTATCAGAAAAAAGACTCTCTCGATCAGACGCCGCTCGCCTGTGTCATGCGGAGGCTTTTTGGATCGGCCAGATAATCTCGCCATGCGACCGTTCCGGCATCAAACGAGTCGGCAGTATGCACGAACCTGCTCACGCATAAACCTGGGGCCAACGAGAATTTGTTGGGGTTTGCCAATGGCATGGCATCACAACGGCGTGATCGAGGCGGCGGTTTCCTGTAGTCCGGGTCAGTCGCTCAGATGCCGGCGCCGCTACTCCGCTGGCGCCGGCACCACGATCGCGCGCCGCTTGCCGGCGAACCGTTCCAGCGCCAGGTAGACGACCGGCGTCGTGTACAGCGTCAGCACCTGTGACACGATCAGACCCCCGATCACCGACACACCGAGCGGGCGGCGAAGCTCCGCGCCGGTGCCGAACGCCAGCGCCAGCGGCAGGGCGCCCAGGATCGCCGCCATCGTCGTCATGATGATGGGCCGAAACCGCTCCAGGCACGCTTCGTGGATCGCGTCGAACGGCGACAGCCCGCGCTGCCGCTCCGCCTCCAGCGCGAAATCCACCAGCATGATGCCGTTCTTTTTCACGATTCCGATCAGCAACACGATGCCGATGATGCCGATGGTCGACAGATCCATCCCGGTGATCAGCAGCGCCAGCAGCGCGCCGAGGCCGGCAGAGGGTAGCGTCGAAATAATCGTCAGCGGGTGCAGCAGACTTTCATACAGCACGCCCAGCACGATGTAGATCGACAGGAAGGCGGCGCCGATCAGCAGCAGGTTGCCGACCATCGATTGCTGCATCCAGCGCGCGTTGCCGGCGAACTCGGTGCGGATGTCTTCGGGCATCCGCAGCTCGCGGGTCGCTTGCTGGATCGCCGCCTCGGCATCGCCCAGCGACTTGCCGGGCGACAGGTTGAAGCTCAGCGTCGCCGCGGGAAACTGGCCCTGGTGCTGCACCGCCAGCGGCGTGGTGCTGCGCTCGAACCGCGCGACCGCCGACAGCGGAACCTGTTCGCCGCCGGTTCCGCCAAGATAGATCCGATCCAGCAGCGACGGATCGGTCTGCAGCTTCGGATCGATCTCCAAGACAATCTTGTACTGGTTGCGATCGGTATAAATCGTGGAAATCTGCCGCTGCGAATAGGCGTTGTTCAGCGCTTCGTCGATCGCGGCGATCGAAACGCCAAGCCGGGCCGCCGCGTCACGGTCGATCACGACGTTCACCTGCGGCCCGGCGCTGTCCTGGTCGCTGGACAGATCCTCCAGGCCAGGCGTCCCTTTCAGCTTGTCTTCCAGCGCCAGCGCCCAGTGCCGTAACTCCGGAACATCCGGCGCGATTACTGCGTACTGATATTGCGCGCCGCCGACCCGGCCGCCACCACGCACATCCTGCGCGGATTGCAGGAAGGTCTGGATGCCGTCCACATGCGATAGCGGGCCGCGCAGCCGCGCGATCACCGCCTCCGAGGAGATGCCGCGCTCCGACAGCGGCTTCAGCGTGACGGTAAGCTGGCCGCGGTTGATCGAGCTCCAGCCGGTGGAGGCGCCGACATTCGATCCGACGCTCGCCACCGCCGGATCGGCGAGCAGCACGTCCACCACGGCACGCTGGCGCTCCTCGATCCCCTGGAACGACACGTCGGGCGAGGCGAGCGTCGAGCCCAGCATCATCCCGGTGTCTTCCAACGGCAGGAACCCCTTCGGCACTACGCCGTACAACCGGATCGTCAGCACGATCACCAGCACGTTCAGCAGCAGCATGAACACGCGGTGCGCCAGCGCCCAGCCCAGGGTGCGGGCGTAGAAGCGCTGGGCGGCCTCGAAGGCGCCCTGCACCGCGCGATCGACGCGCCCCCAGATGCGGCCAGTTGGTGCCAGGTCGCGGTCAGGCATGTAGCGTCCGCAGACCATCGGTGTGAGCGTGAGCGAAACCAGCGCGGAGACGCCGACCGCCAGCGTGATGGTCATGGCGAATTCGTGGACCAGCCGTCCCAGTATGCCACTCATGAAGATCAACGGAATGAACACCGCGACCAGGGACAGGCTGATCGAGACGACGGTGAAACCGATCTGGCGCGAGCCGGCCAGGGCCGCCTGCAGCGGCTTCATGCCTTTCTCGCGCAGCCGGACGATGTTCTCGATCATCACGATGGCGTCGTCGACGACGAACCCCACCGAAACGGTTAGCGCCATCAGCGAGAAATTGTCGATGGTGAAGCCCATCGCCCACATGCCGGCGAGCGTCCCGGCGATCGACAGCGGGACGGTGACCGCGGCGGCAACCGTCGGGACCAGTCGCCGCATGAACACCGCCACCACCATCAGCACGAGCGCGATGGTGACCAGCAGCGTGGCCTGCATGTCCTGCACGCTGGAGCGGATCGTGGTGGTGCGGTCGCTGAGCACCGTCACCTTGATGCCGGCCGGCAGCCACTCCATCAGCTGCGGCAGCATCGCCTTCACGTTGTCCACCGTCTCGATGACGTTGGCGCCGGGCTGCTTGGTGATGTTCAGCAGGATCGCCGGCTGCTTGCCGTCCCAGGCCGCGAGCCGCCGGTCGGCGACGCCATCGACGACCTTGGCGACGTCGGTCAGGCGCAGGATGGCGCCGTTGCCCGCCTTCAGCACCAGGGGCGCATACTCGGCCGCCTGCGACATCTGCCCGTTCAGGCCGATGGTTTCCGACCGCACCGGTCCCTGGAAGCCGCCGGTCGGCTGCAGGACGTTGGTTTTCTCGAGCGCCGTCGCCACGTCCTGCGCCGAAACGCCGGCCGCGGCCAGCCGCACCGGATCGAGCTGCACCCGCACCGCCGGTTTCGCCGAGCCGGCAACCACGACCTGCGCCACGCCATCGGCCTGCGACAGCCGCTGCGCCAGGATGGTATCGGCGGCGTCGTAGATCTGCGCGGTGGTCAGCGTGTCGGAGGACAGCGCGATCTGCAGGATCGGCATGTCGGCCGGGTTGATCTTGCGGTAGTACGGCCGGGTCGGCAGGTCCGCCGGCAGGTCGGGCGTCGCGGCGTTGAGCGCCGCCTGCACATCGCGTGCCGCGCCGTCGATGTCGCGATCCACATCGAACAGCACCACGATGGTGGTGTTGCCGACCGCGCTGGTGGAGGTGAGTTCGGAGACGCCGGCGATCTCACCCAGCCGCCGCTCCAGCGGGGCGGCGATGGACGTGGCCATGGTCTCCGGATCGGCGCCCGGCCGCGCGGCAATCACCACGATGGCGGGCACGTCGAACGAGGGCAGGGCGGCCACCGGCAGGAACTGATAGGCGACCAGACCGGACAGCATGATCGCGACCGCCAGCAGGATGGTGGCGACCGGACGGTTGATGAAGACCGCGGAAAAATTCATCGCGCCGCTATTCGGCCGGCGCCGTAACCGCGCCCGCCCGGCCGAAGCGCAGCCGCAGCCGCTCGAACGCCAGGTAGATCGCCGGGGTGGTGTACAGCGTCAGGAACTGACTCAGCAGCAGGCCGCCGATGATGGTCACGCCCAGCGGCCAGCGCAGCTCCGACCCGGCGCCACGCTGGATCACCAGCGGCAGCGCGCCGAGCAGCGCCGCCATGGTGGTCATCATGATCGGGCGGAAGCGCAACAGGCACGCCTCGCGGATGGCCGCCAGCGGCGCGGCGCCCTGCCGGCGTTCCGCCTCGATGGCGAAATCCACCATCATGATCGCGTTCTTCTTCACGATACCCATCAGCAGCACGATGCCGACCAGCCCGACCAGTGACAGGTCGGTGCCGCAGATCATCAGCGCCAGCAGTGCGCCGATGCCGGCCGAGGGCAGCGTGGACAGGATGGTGACCGGGTGGATCCAGCTTTCGTACAGCACGCCCAGCACGATGTAGATCACCACGATCGATGCCAGGATCAGCCACGGCGCGGAGGCCAGCGAGTTCTGGAACTCCGCCGCGTCGCCCGACCAGCTTCCGGAAATCGTCGGCGGCATGCCGATGTCCTGCTCGGCCGCCGCCACGGCGCGCACCGCGTGTCCCAGCGAGTAGCCGGGGGCCAGGTCGAAGCTCAGCGTCACCGAGGGGAACTGCTCCTGGTGCGTGACCACCAGCGGCGCGGTGGTTGGCTCGAAGCGGGCGATCGCGGAGAGCGGCACCTGCGCATCGTTGGTGCCGCCGACGCGCAACAGGTTGAGCACCTTCGGGTCTGCCTGCCAGCCCGGATCGGCCTCCAGCACCACGCGGTACTGGTTGGACTGGCCGAAGATGGTGGAAATCTGGCGCTGGCCGAATGCGTCGTACAGCGTGTCCGCCACCGCCTGCATCGACACGCCGAGCCGCATCGCCGCGTCGCGGTCCACCACCACCTGGGTGCGAAACCCCTCATTCTGCTGGTCGGAGGCGACGTTCAGCAGTTCCGGCAGCTCCGCCAGCCGATGGCGCAACTTCGGCGCCCAGACGGCAAGCTCCGCCGCGTCGGTATCGACCAGCGTGAACTGGAATTGCGTGCGGCTGACCCGCGTGCCGATCTGCACATCCTGCACCGGCTGGAAGAACGCGGTGATGCCTGGAATGCCGGCGATTGCCTGCTGCATCCGGGCGATCACCACCGGCGCCGAATCGCGCTGCCGCACCGGCTTGAGTGCGATCGACAGCCGTCCGGTGTTGGGCGTCGCGTTGATCGTGCCGGCACCGACGAACGACACCACGCCGGTCACCGCCGGGTCGCGGCGCACGATCTCCGCCACCTCCATTTGCAGCGTTGCGAGGCGAGGGATGGACACGCTTTGCCCGGCCTCGGTCACCGCAATGATCAGGCCGGTGTCCTGCTGCGGCAGGAAGCCCTTGGGCACGATGACGTACAGCGCAATGGTGCCGACCAGCGTGCTGGCGGCGACCAGCAGCATCAGCCGCTGGCGGCCGAAGGTCCAATCCAGGCTCCGCCGGTAGCCGGCCAGCAGCAGGTTGAACCCGCCTTCGCTAAGCCGCGCGATCCGGCCGGGTCTGTCCTCGCCCTTGGCGCGCAGGATCTGTCCGCACATCATCGGCGTGAGCGTCAGCGAGACGACGCAGGAGACGATCACCGCCACCGACAGTGTGACCGAGAACTCCTTGAACAGCCGGCCGACCACGCCGGTCATGAACAGCAGCGGGATGAACACTGCGATCAGCGACACGGTCAGCGAGACGATGGTGAAGCCGATCTGCGCCGCGCCCCGATACGCGGCTTGCAGCGGCGGCACGCCCTGTTCGATGTAGCGGACCACGTTTTCGATCATGACGATCGCGTCGTCCACCACGAAGCCGGTGGCGATGGTCAGCGCCATCAGCGACAGGTTGTCCAGCCCGTAGCCGAGCAGGCTCATGACGGCGAAGGTGCCGATCAGCGACAGCGGCAGCGCAACGGCGGGGATGAAGGTGGCGCGCAGCGAGCGCAGGAACACGAAGATCACCAGGACCACCAGCACCACCGACATGATCAGCGTGAGCTGCACGTCGGCGACCGAGGCACGGATCGTTTCGGTGCGATCGACGACGATGGTGAGCTTGATGCCGGACGGCATGGCGGCTTGCAGGCGGGGCAGTTCCGCCTTCACCCGCTCCACCGTCTGCACGATGTTGGCGCCGGGCTGGCGCTGGATGTCGAGCACCGCCGCCTGCTCCGGCGCTTTGTCCGCGCCGAGATACCAGGCGCCGACGCGATCGTTCTCCACGCCGCGGATCACGCTGCCGATGTCCGACAACCGCACGGGCGCGCCGTTGCGCCACGCCAGCACCAGGTTCTGATACGACGCCGCGTCGATAAGCTGGTCGTTGGCGTCCAGCGCGAAGGCGAGCCGCGGCCCGTCGAACCCGCCCTTCGGCCCGTTGGCATTGGCGTTGGCGACGGCGGTGCGCACGTCCTCCATCGACAGCCCGTAGGACGCGAGCCGCGCCGGATCGACCCGCACCCGCACCGCTGGGCGCAGTCCGCCTTGCACGGTGACGCGCCCTACGCCGTCGATCTGCGACAGCCGCGGTTGCAGCAGCGTGTCGGCGGCGTCGCTGACCACGTCGATCGGCAGCGAGGCCGAGGTCAGCGCCAGCGTCAGGATCGGCGCGTCGGCCGGGTTCACCTTGGAGTAGACCGGCGGGTAGGGCAGGTTCGGCGGCAGCGTCCCGGCGGCGGCGTTGATCGCCGCCTGCACGTCCTGCGCCGCGCTGTCCATGCTGCGGTTGAGGTTGAACTGCAGCGTGATCTGGCTGGTGCCCTGCGAGCTTTGCGAGGTCATCATCAGCAGCCCGGGCATCTGGCCGAACTGCCGCTCCAGCGAGGCGGTGACCAGCGTCTCCATCGTGTCCGGGCCGGCGCCGGGCAACTGGGTGGTCACCTCGATGGTGGGGAAATCCACCTCGGGTAGCGCCGAGACCGGCAGCGCGTGGTAGCCCAGCGCGCCGGCCAGCAGCACGGCGACCGCCAGCAGCCAGGTCGCGACCGGCCGGGCAATAAACGGCGCGCTGATGTTCACGAGCCGCCCGGTCCGCCGGAACGGACGCTGCGGGTGCCGGGGGCGGCGGTCTGATCGGACGCGGGTGCCTTGCCGGTCGAAGCGGTTTGGGCAACGGTCACTTTCGCCCCGTCGGTCAAGCGCGAGGCGCCATCCACCACCACGCTGTCGCCGGGCTGCACGCCCTCGGCGATGATGCTGCCCTGCTCGTCCTCATGTCCGACCGTCACCGCACGGCGGCTGGCGGTGCCATCCGCGTTGGTCACGTAGACATATGCGCCGTGCGGGCCGCGCTGGATCGCCGCGGTCGGCACCACGACCGCGCCCTTCGCGGTATCGACCTGCAGCCGCACGCCGACGAAGCCGCCGGGCCACAGCGTTTCCTGCTGGTTGGGGAAGGTCGCCTTCAGCTTGATCGTGCCGGTGGTCTGATCGACCTGGTTGTCCAGCACCGCCAGACGGCCGGTATCGAGCAGGCTGCCGGTGCCGCCGCTGGCCGCCTGGGTGTAGGCCAGCGCGACCGGCGCCCCCTGTTTCATCGCCGCCGCCACCGCCGGCAGGGTCTGCTGTGGCAGCGTGAACACCACCGAGATCGGCTGCAACTGGGTGATCATCACCAGCCCGGTGGTGTCGGAGGCATGCACGATGTTGCCCTGGTCCACCAGCCGCATGCCGGTGCGTCCGTCCAGCGGCGAGGCGATGGTGGTGTAGCCAAGCTGCGTCTTGGCATTGTCGATCTGCGCCTGGTCCTGCCGCACCAACCCTTCATATTGCGTCACCAACGATCGCGCGGTGTCGGCCTGCTGCTCCGAGGCGTATTTGTTGGCGATCAGCTTCTGGTAGCGCGCCATATCCAGCCGCGCGTTGGCAAGCTGCGCCTCGTCCTGCGCCTTCTTCGCCACCATCTGGTCGTAGGCGGCCTGGTAAGTGCGCGGGTCGATCTGCGCCAGCACCTCGTCCTTATGGACCTTCTGGCCTTCCTTGAAATTCACCGCGACCAGCGGCCCGTCAACCATGGGCTTGACGGTGACGGTGTTGAAGGCCTGGACGGTGCCGAGCCCCTCCAGGAAGATCGGCACGTCCTTCTGCACCGCCGCGGCAACCACCACCGGCACCGGCAGGCCGGCGCCGGGGGAGGCGGGCGGCGTCCCGCGATGCGAGGGCCAGAACCAAACCGCAACGATGGCGACCGCCACCAGCAGACACAGCGCCCATGCTCCCAACTTGCGCAAGCGGCGGCGCCGGCGCGTTTCCGGGCGCGTCTGAAGGTCGGCGGTGTCGCGGGTCAAGGCATCCATGCTCAGTCTATCTCCCGGCGATCATATCGGGGTGGTCGCGGTCCGTGCCAGCCGTCACTGAATGTTCCCGCCCACCGGCAGCGCAACCCCGCCCTTCAGCACCCCGGGGGAAAGCCCGGGAAACTGATCGGGGATCGGCCGCGGCGATTCCGTCCAGCCGCCGCCCAGCGCCTTGTAGAGGTTCAGCAACGCCTGGAAGCGCGTCAGCCGCACCTGGGCCAGAATGTCCTGGTCGTTGAACAGCGTCGTCTCCGCCTGCAGCACCGTGGTGATGTCCACCGTGCCGGCGATCAACTGCGCCCGGGCGATGTCCGCCGCACGCTGCGCCGTGGCCACCGCCTGCTGCTCCAGCGCCTCCTGCTCGGTGGTGTAGCGCCAGGCGGTTAGCGCGTCCTCCACGTCGGTCAGCGCCTGCACCACCGCCTTGCGGTAGTCGGCCAGCAGCTCGTCATAGCGGCCCTTGGCCTGTTCGAGTTGCCCGCGCAGCGTGCCGGCATCGAAGATCGGCTGGGTCAGCCCGGCGCTGAGCGACGCGATCGTGCCGCCGGGAAAGAACAGCGCGTTCAGCGCCGCCCCGGAAAACCCGCCCTGGCCGGTGAGCTGGATGGACGGGAAAAACGCCGCCCGCGCGACCTTGATGTCGAAATTGGCGGCGATCAGCTGCGCCTCGGCCGCCGCCACGTCCGGCCGGCGGGCCAGCAGCTCCGACGGCAGCCCGGCGGTGACCAGCGGCAGGGATAGCTTGGTCAGCGTGCCGGGGCGGGCGGTGATCGCCTCCGGCGGGCGGCCAACCAGGATGCCGAGGCCGAGCAGTTCCTGCTCGATCTGGTTGCGGAAATTGGGGATGGTGGCCCGCTCGCCGGCGACCAGCGCCTCCTGCTGGGCGAGGTCCAGCGCCGTTGCCGTGCCCGCGTCCATCCGGCCGCGGATTACCGACAGGGTCTGCTCGGCGTCCGCCAGGTTCTGCTCGGCGACCTGCATCCGGTCGGCCAGCGCCAGCGCGGTGAACCAGGTGTCGGCAACGTTGGTGACGACCGTCAGCGCCACGGTCTGTTGGTCGAACCGGCTGAACATGGCGCTGGCAACCGCGGCTTGGCGGGCGGCGCGGTTCTTGCCCCAGAAATCCAGCTCGTAGGCGACGTTGAGCGCGGCGCTGTAGCTGTGCGTGTCAATGCTGGCGTTGCCGAAGCCGCCGCTGCCGGCGCGGCCGGTGCCGCTGCTGCCTTCGCTGGCGAGGCCGATATGCTGCCAGCCGCCGCTGCCGGTGGCGTTCACCGTCGGCAGCAGCGCGGCGCCGGCGATCCGTACCTGGGCGTCGGCCTGCACAACCCGGGCGATCGCGGCGGCGATGTCGAAGTTGCGGACCCGCGCCTCGTCGATCAGTTCGTTCAGCTCGGAGGAGTCGAAGCCGCGCCACCAGTCGGCCGTGGGCCACGCCGCCGCTTCCGTCGCTTCGGTGGCGCGATAGACCGCTGGCATCTCCAACGCCGGACGGTGGTAGTCGGGACCAAGATTGCAACCGGCGAGCAGTGCGACCGCCGTTACGGCGCCGGCATGGCGCGTCCGTTGCCCGACCGCGCACCGTCGCCAAAGACTGAACAGACCCAATACGCCAAACCTATATCCTGCCGCCGACCCTCTACGTGCGCGCACCGCTGGGCGCAATCGTGTCAGTTCGCAGGTCGCCCTAGCGTCGCCGTGTAACCGCCATGTGTCCGCCCCGCCGGCTGCTGTCGGGTTCGTGTGGCGAATCGGTGCGGCAACGACCTTGTGCGCCCGACGGCGATATGCGACGAATTTGTCCATAAAACAGGGAGCACGTCCGGGGTGAGCGACACCATCCTGGCGACCGAGGGCCTCACGCGGGAATTCAGCGGATTCACCGCCGTGGACGGCGTGTCGCTGCAGGTTCGGCGCGGCAGCATCCACGCGCTGATCGGCCCGAACGGCGCCGGCAAGACCACCTGCTTCAACCTGCTGACCAAATTCCTGCAGCCGACCCGCGGCACCATCCGCTTCAACGGCCGCGACATCACCCGGCTGAAGCCGGCCGAGGTGGCGCGGCTCGGGCTGGTGCGCAGCTTCCAGATCTCCGCCGTGTTCCCGCATCTGACGGCGCTGGAGAACGTGCGCCTCGCCTTGCAGCGCGCGCGGGGCGCCAGTTTCGACTTCTGGCGCTCCGAACAGACGTTGCGGGTCTATGACAACCGGGCGCGCGCGCTGCTGTATGACGTCGGGCTGACCGGCCTTGCCGGCACCGTGGCGGCGGAGCTGTCCTACGGGCGCAAGCGGGCGCTGGAGATCGCGACGACGCTGGCGCTCGACCCTGAGATGATGCTGCTGGACGAGCCGACCGCCGGCATGACCCACGACGACGTCGATCGCATCGTGGAACTGATCCGCCGTGTGCGCAACGGCCGCACCATCCTGATGGTGGAGCACAACCTGTCGGTTGTGGAAGGGCTGTGCGACACCATCACCGTTCTGACCCGCGGCCGGGTGCTGGCCGAGGGCGAGTACGCCGCGGTCTCGCAAAACCCGGACGTCATCGCCGCCTATCTGGGGGCGGTGGATGCTTGAGGTCAGCGGCCTGAATGCGTGGTACGGCGAGAGCCACATTCTGCACGGCGTCGATTTCGAGGTCCGCGAGGGCGAGGTGGTGACGTTGCTCGGCCGCAACGGCGCCGGCAAGACCACCACGATGAAGTCGATCATGGGCCTGGTGCCGCGCCGCCGCGGCAGCATCCGGTTCCGCGGCGCCGAGACCATCCGGCTGCTGCCGAACCAGGTCGCGCGCGCCGGCATCGCGCTGTGCCCGGAGGAGCGCGGCATCTTCGGCTCGCTGTCGGTGATCGAGAACCTGATGCTGCCGCCGGTGATCGCGCCGGGCGGGCTCGACATCGACACGATCTACGCGCTGTTCCCCAACCTGCAGGAGCGCGCCCACACCGCGCACGGCACCAGGCTGTCCGGCGGCGAGCAGCAGATGCTGGCGATCGCCCGCATCCTGCGCACCGGCGCCCGGATGCTGCTGCTGGACGAGCCGACCGAGGGGCTGGCCCCGGTGATCGTGAAGCAGATCGGCCGCACCATTCGCGAGCTGAAGGAGCGCGGTTTCACCGTGTTGCTGGTCGAGCAGAACTTTCACTTCGCCGCCACCGTTGCCGACCGCCACTACGTCATGGAGCACGGCAAGGTGGTGGACATGATCCCCAACCACCTTCTGTACGACAGCATGGATAAGCTGCACGACTACCTCGGCGTCTGAAACAAACCCTGGGAGCGATCCAGCCATGACACTGTCCCGCCGTGTTCTGCTTGCGACCGCCGCCGCTGCCGCCGTGCCGGTCGGGCGCGCCCGGGCGCAGGCCACGCCCACGATCAAGATCGGCGTGCTGAACGACCGGTCCGGTCCGTATGCCACCATCGCCGGCCAGACCTCGGTGATCTGCACGCAACAGGCGCTGGCGGATTTCGGCGTCTCCGGCAAGGGCCTGAACGTCGAGGTGGTCAGTGCCGATCACCAGAACAAGCCGGACATCGCGGTGTCGATCGCCCGCCAATGGTTCGACCAGGACGGCGTCGATCTGCTGCTGGACGTGCCGACATCCTCGGTGGCGCTGGCGCTGCAGGGCGTCGTGCGCGAGAAGAACAAAGTGTACATCAACTCCGGCGCTGCCACCGCCGCGCTGACCGGGGCGCAGTGCTCGCCGAACTTCATCCATTGGACTTACGACACGTTCATGCTCGCCAAATCGACCGGCGGGGCGATGGTGAAGGCGGGCGGAGATTCCTGGTATTTTCTCACCGCCGACTACGCGTTCGGCAAGCAGCTGCAATCCGACACGAGCAATCTGGTGACGGCGTCGGGGGGCAAGGTGCTGGGCGCTGCGACCTATCCGTTCCCCGGCACGACGGATTTCTCCTCGTTCCTGGTGCAGGGGCAGTCGAGCGGCGCCAAGGTGCTCGGGTTCTGCAATGCGGGCGCGGACACGGTGAACTCGATCAAGCAGGCGCACGAGTTTGGGTTGAACCAGTCGATGAAGCTCGCGGCGCTTCTGATGTTCATCACCGATGTTAACGCGCTCGGTCTGCCGGTGGCGCAGGGCCTGAGCCTGACGGAGAGTTTCTACTGGGACCTGAACGACCGCACGCGGGCGTTCACCAACCGGGTGCGGCCGAAGACGCCGAACAACCTGCCGAACATGATCCATGCCGGCTGCTACTCGGGCGCGCTGCACTACCTGAAGACGGTGGCCGCGATGGGTGCGGCGGCGGCCAAGAAGGATGGCGTCGCCACGGTGGAGCATATGAAGAAGATGCCGGTGGACGACGACTGCTTCGGCAAGACGACGATCAGGCAGGATGGCCGTCATCTGACGCCGGCCTATCTGTTCGAGGTCAAGAAGCCGTCCGAGAGCAAGGGGCCGTGGGACTACTACAAGCTGATCGCGACCACGGCGCCCGATGAGGCGTACCGTCCGCTCGCCGACGGCCACTGCTCGCTGGTGCAAGGCTGAGACAAGAACAGGGGAAACGCCAGGATGATAATCTCGCGCAGGACGCTGCTCGCGACCGCTGCCGCCGCGACCGCGGTGCCTGTCCTGCGCGCCCGCGCGCAGGCGCCGACCATCAGGATCGGCGTGCTGAACGACCAGTCCGGGCCGTATATGAACACCGGCGGCCTGACCTCGGTGGTCTGCGCCAGGCAGGCGATCGAGGATTTCGGCGCCGCCGCCAAGGGCATCAACGTTGAGGTCCTATCGGCCGATCACCAGAACAAGCCTGATCTCGGCGTGTCGATCGCGCGGCAATGGTTCGACCGCGACGGCGTCGATCTGCTGCTGGACGTGCCGACGTCATCGGTCGCGCTGGCGCTGCAAAGCGTGGTGCGGGAAAAGAACAAGGTCTACATCAATTCGGGCGGCGCCAGCGCGGCGCTGACCGGCGAGCAGTGCTCGCCCAACTTCATCCACTGGACCTACGACACCTATATGCTCGCCAGATCCACCGGCGGGGCGATGGTGAAGGCGGGTGGCAATTCCTGGTATTTCCTCACCGCCGACTACGCCTTCGGCAAACGGTTGCAGGCCGACACGACCGATCTGGTGAAGGCGTCGGGTGGGCAGGTGCTGGGGTCTTCCGCCTATCCGTTCCCCGGCACCACCGATTTTTCGTCGTTCCTGGTGCAGGCGCAATCGAGCGGCGCCAAGGTGCTGGGCCTGTGCAACGCCGGCGGCGACACGATCAATTCGATCAAACAGGCGCACGAGTTCGGCGTGAACCAGTCGATGAAGCTGGCCGCGATGCTGATGTTCATCAGCGACGTGCACGCGCTGGGCCTCGACGTGGCGCAGGGCCTGAGCCTGACCGAAAGCTTCTACTGGGATTTGAATGACCGCACGCGTGCCTTCACCAGCCGGGTGCGGCCGAAGACGCCGAACAACTATCCGAACATGGACCATGCCGGCTGCTATTCGGGCACGCTGCACTACCTGAAGACGGTCGCTGCCATGGGCGTGGCCGAGGCGAAGAAGGACGGCGTGGCGACGGTCGAGCACATGAAGAAAATGCCGGTCGATGACGACTGCTTCGGCAAGACCACGATTCGGCAGGACGGCCGCCACCTGACCCCCGCCTATTTGTTCGAGGTCAAGAAGCCGTCCGAGAGCAAGGGGCCGTGGGACTATTACAAGCTGATCGCCACCACGCCGCCTGACGAGGCCTACCGTCCGCTGGCCGACGGCCACTGCCCGTTCGTCAAAGCCTGAGCAGCGGGCCGACGAATGATCACCATCTTCGGCGTCCCTGGCCCGCTGCTGTTCGGTCAGCTTCTGCTCGGGCTGATCAACGGTGCGTTCTACGCGATGCTGTCGCTCGGCCTCGCGATCATCTTCGGCATGCTGAACATCATCAACTTCGCCCATGGCGCGCTGTTCATGATGGGGGCGTTCGTCGCCTGGATGCTGCTGAGCTACGCCGGGATCGGCTATTTTCCGTCGCTGATCCTGGCGCCTCTGATCGTCGGCCTGTTCGGGGTGATCCTGGAGAAGACCGTCATCAGCCGGCTGTACAAGCTGGATCATCTGTACGGGCTGCTGCTGACCTTTGGACTTGCGCTGGTGATCCAGGGCCTGTTCCGCAACTATTACGGCAGTTCCGGGATGCCCTACCCGATTCCCGACGCACTGCAGGGCGCCACCAACCTTGGGTTCATGTTCCTGCCGGTGTATCGCGGCTGGGTGGTCTTGGTTGCGCTGGTGGTCTGTCTCGCCACCTGGGCGATCATCGAGAAGACCCCGCTCGGCGCCAAGCTGCGCGCCGCCACCGAAAACCCCGGCATGGTGCAGGCGTTCGGCATCAACGTGCCGCGGCTGATCACGCTGACTTACGGCGGCGGCGTGGCGCTCGCCGCGTTTGCCGGCGTGCTGGCGGCGCCGATCTATTCGGTGAACCCCAACATGGGCGACAATTTCATCAACGTGGTGTTCGCGGTGGTGGTGATCGGCGGCATGGGCTCAATCCTGGGCTCGATCGTCACCGGGTTCGGCCTGGGCGTCATCGAGGGCCTGACCAAGGTGTTCTGGCCGCAGGCCTCCGCCACCGTGGTGTTCGTGGTGATGGTGATCGTGCTGCTGACGCGGCCCCGCGGCCTGTTCGGGAAGCTCGCCTGATGCTCGGCTTCTCCCGTGCGGAGCGCATCGCCTTCCTGGTGATGCTGGCGCTGATCGTGGCCAGTCCGTTCGTGCTCTACCCGATCTTCCTGATGCGCGTGCTGTGTTTCGCGCTGTTCGCCTGCGCCTTCAACCTGATGATCGGCTATGTCGGCCTGCTGTCGTTCGGGCATGCGGCGTTCTTCGGCATGGGCAGCTACGTCGCCGCCTGGACGATGAAATACTGGCACCTCGATGCCGCGATCGCGATCCTGCTCGGCGGCGCGGCCGGTGCGGCGCTCGGCTTGTGCCTGGGTTACCTGGCGATCCGGCGCTCGGGCATCTACTTCGCCATGATCACCCTGGCGCTGGGGCAGATGGTCTATTTCTTCTGCCTGGAGGCGCCGTTCACCGGCGGCGAGGATGGCATCCAGCAGGTGCCGCGCGGGTTTTTTCTGGGCTTCATCCCGCTCGACAGCGACTGGGTCATGTACTGGCTGGTTGCGGGTGTGTTCCTGGCCGGCTTCCTGTTCATCCACCGGATCATCCATTCGCCGTTCGGCCAGGTGCTGAAGGCGATCCGCGAGAACGAGCCGCGCGCCACCTCGCTCGGCTACCGCACCAGCGACTACAAGCTGATCGCCTTCGTGCTCTCCACCGCCCTGTCCGGCGTCGCCGGCGGCACCAAGGCGATCGTGTTCGGCATCGCCACGCTCACCGATGTGAGTTCCAATACCTCGGGCGAGGTGGTGTTGATGACGCTGCTGGGCGGCCTCGGCACGGTGTTCGGGCCGGCGGCGGGGGCGACGCTGGTCACCGCGATGGAGAACTACCTGGCGCAGTTCGGCGCCTGGGTCACGGTGGCGCAGGGGGCAATCTTCGTGGTCTGCGTGCTGGCGTTCCGCCGCGGCATCGTCGGCGAGATCGGGGCGAAGCTGCGGGTGGCGCTGTAACGCCGGCGGTTTTTCCGCGGGCAACTATTGTTCGTGTGCGCACGACTCCCATTTATTTTCGTGCTCACGGTTCCGTTAGCGTATGACATTCGTGAAACCATCGTGTATGCGATGGAGAGTGTCGAACGCTTAAGACCGGGGCAGCGAATCCGGTTTCCCGGTCAACCTTTTTGGGTTATGCTGCACCGCAACATGCCCGTATTCAGCAAGATCAAAGTCGGCCGCTTCAGAGCCGAGAGCCTGTTCCACCCGGAATCGGTCGCCGTTATCGGCGCCGGTTCGGCGGAGGGCTCGAAAGTGATGGCCAACCTGCTGGCCGGCGGGTTCAAGGGCGCCGTGCTGCCGGTCGAATCGCGCCAGGGCTCGATCCGCGGCGTGCTCGCCTATCCGACCATCGCCGCGCTGCCGATCGCGCCCGACATGGCGGTGATCGCGACGGAGGAGGCCGAGGTGCCGCGGGCCATGGCGGCGCTGGCGGACAAGGGCTGCTACGCCGGCGTGGTGATCGGCCCCGGCACCGGCCTGGTCGAGGCCAGGCGCGCGACCGGCATGCGCGTGCTCGGCCCCGGCTCGTTCGGCATCGCCGTACCCTCGCTCGGCCTCAACGCCTCGCTCGCCCATATCACGCCGCCGCTGGGCAAGCTTGCCGTCGCCTCGCAATCCGCCACGCTGTGCCGTGCGGTGCTCGACTGGGCGCAGCCGAACGGCGTCGGGTTCAGCCATATCGTCGGCGTCGGCGGCAACAACGACCTCGGCTTCGCCACCGTGGTGGACTGGCTGGCGCGCGATCCCGGGACCGGCGCCATCCTGCTGGATATCCGCAAGATCAAGAATCGTCGGCTGTTCCTGTCCGCCGCGCGGGCCGCGGCCAAGCTGCGCCCGGTGGTGGCGATCCGCCCCGGCGGCCGGCTGATGGACCCAACCGGCAATGGGGAGCGTGCGTTCGAGGCGGCGCTGCGCCGAGCCGGCGTGTTGAGCGTCACCCGGATCGAGGACCTGCTCGCCGCGGTCGAGACCCTGGCGCGCGCCCGTCCGGCGCGCAGCGAGTCGCTCGCCATCGTCTCCAACGCGATGGGGCCCGGCCAGCTCGCCGCCGACGCCGTATTGCGTGACGGCCTGCAGATCGCGCAACTGTCGGCCGAGACCGAAGCCGTGCTGCGGCTCAAGCTGCCCGACGCGCCGCCGTTCAACGGCTACGTCCATGTCGGGCCATCCGGATCGCCGGCCCGGCTGGCGGAGGTCGCCGCTCTGCTGGCCGGTGCGCCGGAGGTCGGCGGCGTGCTGGTCGTGCACGCGCCTGCCGAAGTGGCGGACGAGGCGGCGATCGATTCGCTGGCCGCCTGCGCCGGCTCCGTCCGCGTGCCGCTGCTGGTCAGCGTCATGGGCGAGACCACCGCCGCCGCGCAGCGTCAGCGGCTGATCAAGGCGGGGATGGCCGTGTTCGCCACGCCCGAGCAGGCGGTGCGCGGCTTCCTGCACCTGGTGCAGGACCGCCGCAACCGCGCTGCCGCGCGCGAATTGCCGCCCAGCACGGTGCTGACCGTCGCCCCGGACCGTGGCGCGGTACGCCGGCTGTTCGAGCGGGTGCGGCGCGAGGGCCGGATCGGGCTGATGCAGGACGAGGCGCTGGATGTCCTGGCCGCCTATGACGTGCCGACGGTGCCTGGCCGCACGGTCGCCTCCCCGGACGACGCACTGGATGCGGCGGCGCTGCTCGGCTACCCGGTGTGCACCAAATTGCGCCAGAGCGAGCGGCCCTGCGACCGCGCGCGCGGCGGGCTGGCGCTTGACCTGCACGATGCCGGGGAATTGCGGGTCGCCGCCCGGCTGATCGCCGTTCGTGGCGCACGCCAGGGCGTGCCGGAGACCGGGCTGCTGGTGCAGCGCCAGGTCGGCCGCTCCCGCGAATTGCGCGCCCGCGTGGCGGATGATCCGGTGTTCGGGCCGGTGATCGGCTTCGGGCAGGGCGGTTCGACGGCCGAGGTCACCCATGATCTGGCCCTCGACCTGCCGCCGCTGAACCTGCCGCTGGCCCAGGCGCTGGTCGCCCGCACCCGGGCAGCGGCCACGCTGGCGGGTTTCCGCGACATGGCGGCCGCGAATGTGGGCGCCGTGGCCGAAACACTGGTGCGGATCAGCCAGCTTGTGGTGGATTTCCCGGAAATCGCCGAAATCGACGTCAATCCGCTGTTCGCCGATTCCGATGGGGTGATGGTGGCCGATGCCTGGATGCGCCTGCGCGCCGCGGATGAGCCGGTGATGGAACTGGCGATCGCGCCGTATCCGGCCGAACTGGTAGAGCGCATCGAGTTGAAGGGCGAGCGCCTGACCATCCGACCAGTGCGGCCGGAGGACGCCGAGCAGCACGGCGCGTTTTTCCGCCGGCTGACGCCCGAGGACGTCCGCTACCGCTTCTTCACCGCGATGCGCGAGCTGTCACCCGAGCAGCTCGCGCGCCTGACGCAGGTCGATTACGACCGGGAAATGGCGTTCGTCGCGGTACGGGAGTCCACCGGCGAGACGGTCGGCGTCTCCCGTCTGGTGTGTGAAGGCGACGGGCGCACCGGGGAGTTTGCCGTCGTGGTGCAGCGGGACATGAAGGGCAAGGGCCTGGCGAGCCTGCTGATGCAGCGCCTGATGGAGTGGGGCCGCCTGCATGAGGTGACCGACATGGTCGGCCAGGTCCTGGCCGACAACGCGCCGATGATCGGCTTCGTCCGCCACCTCGGCTTCACGCTGCGCCGCCTGCCGGACGAGCCCGATGTGGTCGAGGCGAAAATGGATCTGGCCGTCGCCTGACCGCCTCACGCCGCCGAAACCGTAGGGCGGGCAAGCGCTTGCGCCGTCCACCATTGCCGCGGGCCGCGCCGCAGCGGCGGACGACGCAAGTGCTTGTCCGCCCTACGCTGCCCGGAACACGGCCCCTTCATATCCAGCACCGAGTGCGGCGCAAATTGGCGGGAAACCACCGGCCGCCCCCGCGGGGACCTCGGCGCCCCAGGCTGTTGCCTCACTCAACTCCACAGTTGGCCCACGCCATCGCCGGTTCGCAGCGGCGGCGGTGGCGGATCGGGAGGCACCGGAATCTCCCGCGGCGGCTCCTCGATCGGTGGCGGATCGTCTGGGTCGGGCCGAGGCGGCGGCGGGTCGCCGGCGGGCGCCGGCGGCCCTTGTTGCAGTATTATCACTCCGCCCGTCGCGGCCGGTCGCCGCTCTCGGCGGAGCGCAGCGGCCGGATCGCCTCCTGCGCACCGCTTGTCGCCAGTTCGAGCACTCGAGTGCTGGCGTCAAAGGCGTAGTTGAGCGCGTCGAGATACAAATCGCGCTGCACCTCCGCCCATTGCTCCAGCGAATTGACGCGCAGCAGGTCCTGCGGCTTATGCTTGGCCTGCCCGACGGCGCGATCGGCCAGTTCCAGCGCGGCGTGCTGGATCTGCTGCATGCCGCGGCCGAGCGACATCCACGAGTCGAACAGGGCCCGCAGATGGTGGGCCGAACGCTCGCCCGCCTCGCGGTAGATGTCGAAGACCCGAACCGCCGAGCCCAGCAGCTGCCGGCCGCTGTCATAGCCGGCATCGGCGAGCTGGCTATTCACCCCCGCCGCTGCGCGGGCTCCGCTCAGCAGAACGGCGCGACCCTGGTCGGCGACCCGCTGGCCAGTCTGGACGGCGGCCTTCGCGACATGCGTGCCGGTTTCGGCAACGCTTTCACCCGCCTCTTCCATGTCCTCCGCGGCGCGCTCGATCCATTCCTCGGTGCGAGAGGCCCCCTCGCGCGCCGAGCGGCCGACCTGGCGAACGCCCTCGGCGCCGGCCGCGGCTCCCCGTTCGAGGCCGGCCGTGGCGCGTCCGGCCACGTCGCGGGTGGCGCGACCGACCTCGCGAACGGGTGGTTCGCTCGCCGGATGGCCGCGTTCGGAGTCCGATTCGCGATCCTGGTGCTGCTTCCTGTTGTCCGACATTGTCGATTCCCAGTGCTGTTGGCTGGCGGTCCTCGTGTGAGGCCGGGGACATGACTGCCCCGCCCCTGGTTAATGCTGCGGCGCGTCATGGGTTGCGTCCGGTCGTCGAAAAGTCCCGGGACACCACCGAAGCGTGCGTTCACGCCGTTTGACTGCAGGGACATGCCGGATGCACCGCCTCTCCGGCGTCAGGCAAGCCTGCCAGATCCGGTGGATGACTGCACCTCATGCCGGGCATCGACCCGAGCAGCCCGATCAAACAATTGAGGTAATCCGGCGGCCAAGCGGTGCTCGGCCGAGCGACACGCAGCGGTGGGTCAATCGTACCCGTAGAACCGCGTATTACCGCCCTGGTTCGGCGTCATGCTGGGAACATAGGCGTTCCCCAAATCCGACGGCTCCGCGTTGATGGTGGCATCGCCAGGCCCGGGCGCCGGAGTCGGGGGCGCTCCCGGGCCCGTGATACCCAGCGAGCCAGGCGTCCGTGAACAACCGGCGAGGCCGAGTACGATCAGAAGCAAAACCATACGGCTCATGCCACAATATCGCTTACCGCACATCATGCTGTCCACCGATAGTTGCGCCATTCATCGCGACCCAACGGCACCACGCCGGTTGCCGGCCGGCTCGCGTGGCAGCAGACTCTCCGGATGGACCAACCCGCGCTTGACCCTGCCAAGTTCCGCGACCCGCTGCTCACCGCGCGCGGTGAGCAGCGGGCGCAGGTGGCGCTGCGGGCGCTGGACACGCTGTGGTTCAACACCGGCACTCTGTGCAACATCGCCTGCCGCAACTGCTACATCGAGTCCTCGCCGCGCAACGACCGGCTGGCCTATCTCTCCTACGACGAGGTCCGCCGGTTCCTGGACGAGATCGCCCGCGACCGGCTGCCCACCCGCCTGATCGGCTTCACCGGCGGCGAGCCGTTCATGAACCCCGATCTGATCGCAATGCTTGGCGAAACCCTCTCGCGCGGGTTCGATGCGCTGGTGCTGACCAACGCCATGGCCCCGCTGCGTCACCGCCGGTCCGCGTTGCTGGCGCTGCGCGAGGCGCATGGCGATCGCCTGCGCATTCGCGTGTCGCTCGACCATTACACGCCGGCGATGCATGAGGCCGAGCGCGGCCGGCGCTCCTGGGCGCCGACCATCGATGGCCTGGTCTGGCTGGTCCGCAACGGCTTCGCGCTGGACGTGGCCGGCCGCCGCTTCTCGGGCGAACCGGAGGCCGCGCTCCGCGCCGGCTTCGCCCGGCTGTTCGCCGAGCTGGGCGTGGCGCTGGACGCGCACGACCCGGTGCGGCTGATGCTGTTCCCGGAGATGGACCCAGCGCGCGACGTACCGGAGATCACCACCGCCTGCTGGGGCATCCTGAACAAATCCCCGGACAGCGTGATGTGCGCCTCGGCGCGGATGGTGGTGAAGCGCAGCGGCGCCGTCCAGCCCGTGGTGCTGGCGTGCACGCTGCTGCCTTACGATGCGCGCTTCGAACTGGGCGCCACGCTGGCCGAGGCAGCCGGCCCGGTGGCGCTGAACCACCCGCATTGCGCGTCGTTCTGCGTGCTGGGCGGCGGCGCCTGCAGCCGGTAACCCACCACGCCGCCGATCTACCGCCGCCCCGCCTCGATCGGTGCGCAATTCGTGCGGCCGGACGCGACGCAATCCTGAATCCGCGCCGCGCCGCTCAGCCGGTTCATGATGAATATCACCGCAACGATCAGCACCACGATCAGCCCGAGCGCAACCAGCGCGCCGCGCGATGACCCGGGGTTGTCGTCTTCGTCGGCCATCAGATCCGATCCTCGGTGCCACGGTCTTCGCCCGGCAGCGTGTCTGCCACGTGCGTCCATTCCTTGACCAGCGTAAAGCCCACCCCGAGCAGCACCGGGCCGACAAAGATGCCGAGCAGCCCGAACGCGATTGCGCCACCCAGAACGCCGAGCACAGTCAGCAGAAACGGCAGTTGCGCGCCGCGGGTGATGAACCAGGGGCGGATCACGCTGTCGGCGCCGGAGATCGCCACGGCGCCATAGCCAGCCAGGAAGATGCCCCAGCCGAGATGGTTGTCGGCCATCAGCCAGATCGCCGCCGGGATCCAAACCAATGGCGCGCCGATCGGAAACACCGATAGGAACCCCGCCACCGTCCCCAGCAGCAGCGGCCGGGGCACGCCGGCGACGAACAGCCCGAAGGTGGTCAGGATGCCCTGCACGATAGCGGTGCCCAGGATACCGTACACGACGCCGCGCACCGTCGCCCCGGTGACCGTGATCAGCCGGTCGGCCTGTGGGCCGGCGATGCGGCGCATGATCACGACCAGCCGCTCGGCCAGCGGATCGCCATGGATGTAGAAGAAGAACGCAATGAACAGCGCGAGCAGGAACAGCAGCACGCCGTTGGCAAAGCCCAGCAGCACCCGGAGCCCGTTCTCGATCACGATGCCGAAGAATGGCGACAGCGCATCGACCATCACCGAGATGTCGGCGGCCCAGCGGTCCCACAACGCCCCCAGGCTCGGCCCCAGGACGGGAATGGCGAACACCCAGCCCGGTGCCGTCGGCAGTCCGCCGCGCAGCGACGCGAGCAGCGTGTGCTGCAGTTCGTTGACGTCGTCGGCGCTGCCGGGGGCGGCAAGCGCCAGAGGCAGCACGACCACCACCGCCACCAGCGTTACCATCAGCCCGGCGGCGGCGCCCGGCCGCAGCCCCAGCCGCGTGCGCAACCACTCGGACACCGGCCAGGTGGTGAACACAAGGATCGCGGCCCAGAGCAGCGAGGACAGGAACGGATACACAACAAGCGCGCAGCCGATCGCGACCCCGCCCAGCAGCAGGTACATCAGTACCCGTTCCGCGATCATCCGCCGCTCATGAGGCTGCCGTCTTTCCCGCCATGTGCCGATTGGCCTGGGCTTGACCCGGTCGCAAGGCGTTAGCGTGCGGGACCGCGCTGGGCAACCCGCGAGCTTAACAATCAGCCCTGTTCAGTTCGGGACGGCGGTCGCGATAAGCAGGCTGGCCGGCGCGGGGGCCGGCCAGCCTGCTTCAGCCGCTATCGGCGACTACGCATCAATTCCGCGCCGAGCCGAAGCGCCGGCACCGCGACGGTCGCCAGCGCCATGGGAGCCAGTACGCTGCCGGCACCGGCCAACGCCTGCCGGCGCACCTGCAGTGCCTCCCGCTCCACCCGGCCGGGACTGGAGACCGCGGCGAACAGCACCAGGATCAGGCCCAGCACCAGATCCCCGCCGCCGATGATCGCGGCGGCGACGAGTTCGGAAAACATTGTGCGCAGCCAGAACCAGACCACCAGATGCGCGAAAATCAACGCCGCGGTGAGGAAGACCATCGCCACCGCGCCGACCGCCACGCGCGTGACTGTGCGTTGCGACATGCGGCGGAGGCGCAAGCCTTCCGCCTCCGCCGCGATCCGGTAGAGGCTGAGACTGCGCATCGGTCAGCGCATTGCCCGGCCGAGCACAAAGCCAATCCCCGCCGCGACGAGTACGGCAATGAGCGGCTGGTCCCGAACCTTCCCCGACACCGCGTCCGCCTGGTCGCGCACCATTCCGGCGGCATCGTTCATCGCGGACTGCGCGCGGCCGGCGGCATCCGACACCGCGGGGGTCACGCGGTCGCGCATCAGCGTCTCGACCTGGTCGCGCAGCCGGGAAATCTGCGAGGCCGCGTCTTCGGTCGCCTTGTTGATCGTGTCGTCGTACGCCATGGCACTCTCCTGTTCGGTTACTGATCGGGTTACGTTTGCCCGTCATCGGCTTACGCTTGAACGTAGGTGCAATCCGGCAAGCCTTCAGTCGAAACCGGCAGCACGCTTCCGCGAGCGGAGTGACCGACCGCCGGTCGTCTCCTACCCGACAAACTCGCAACGGAATCCGTCCTGCCAAGGTTTCAGAACAGCGCGCGATGGCGAGGGAAAGTGAGCGAAGCAGCACAGGGTGCCCGCCCCGCAGGCGGTTTCCAGAAACCGCCGCCGCGTCGCCGCCGCCTGCGCGGGGTCGTAGTCGGCGGCGATGGACAACGCCGGGTAGCGCGCCTGCAGCGGTGAATGGATCAGGTCGCCGGTGAGCACCGCCTCCTTCCCGCGCCCGAGTTGTACGGCGAAATGGTCCGGCGTGTGGCCGGGCGTGGGGAGCAGTCGGACATGATCGTTCAGCGTGTGGTCGCTGGCGACCAGGTCGCAGCGCCTGGCCGCGACGATCGGCAGCACGCTGTCCTGAATGTAGGGCAGCGGCGTGGCGGCGTTCCGCTCGGTCCAGTAGGCCAGCTCCTTCGCCGAGAACAGGTAGCACGCGTTGGGGAAGGTGGGCACCCAGCGCCCATTCTCCAGCCGCGTGTTCCAGCCGACGTGATCGACGTGTAAATGCGTGCAGAGAACGACGTCGATGTCGGCAACCGTCAGACCGATCGCGGCAAGGCCGCGCGCCCAGGTGTCGTCGGTCTTGTGGTGAAAGGGCGGGTATTGCGGCCGGTCCTTATCGTTGCCGATGCAACTATCGACCAGGATGGTGTGGTGCGGCGTTTGCACGATGTATGACTGGAAGCAGACTACCAGCCGGTCCTGGTCATCGAGCGCATGGGGCTGCAACCAGGCGCGGTTCTCGGCCAGCAGTGCCGGCGTCAGGCCGGGGATGAACTCGAGCGCAGGCCTGAACGGCATCTCCATTTCGACAATCCGATGGATTGTCAGGTCGCCGACGCTGAAGGTGGTGCTCATGGACAGGCAACTCTCCGATGTCGCGCTGAACGCTTACCGCCAGTCTTCGTCCCTGATCCGGCGGAGCAGGTCCACCGCAGTGTCTCCCTCGCCGCGCAAGCTGATGCGATGCCGAGCCAGCCAGTCGATATCGGCGTGGACCAGCCCGTGTGGTGAATCTGGATTGGGTTTTAGCGCCGCCTCCGGGCGGCCGTGCCCGCGGATCTCGAGCTCCCGATTGGGGGTGATCGCGATCAGGACGGAGGACCTCTTCTTAGCCTTACGGCTGCTCATAAACCTGATTTGGCTACCGGGTGCCAATTTCGTCAATGATCGCGGTCGCTCGCCGGTTCCAAGGGATCCCCGAATGATGCGCGAGCGCACTCGACATGGTATATGGTCCGCGTCCAACCTCCTCACGTGCCGACTCCGCAGCATGCTTTCGTCTGGGGTCGCAGGATTTGGGAAAAATGTCTTGCCTTACGACGTCCGCGCAGTAGCAAATTTTGTCCTAGATCGCTCTGAAAGAGCGGGGGTGGGCTTGACAAATCTGGCGATCAATAAGGTACTTTATTTTGTACACGGCAACTTTTTTGCGCACGCTTCTCGCTCGCTGATCCGAGAGCAGCCAGAGGCATGGGAATTTGGACCAGTCTACCGGGAGATATATAGGCAGTTTCGGGGTTTTGAAAAAAAGCCTATCGCGACTCGGGCGAAGCGGCTAGACCCGCTATCGGGCACTATGGTCACCTTCGACTTCGAATTTCCGCATGAGGATCTCCGACTGGCTATCCCGATTGTAGATTTCTACATCAGGATCCCGGTCTGGAAGCTCGTCGAACTGTCACATATCCCGGGCTGCCCGTGGCATCAGATTTGGAATCATTCTTCGCTATCCAACCCTGGAATGACCATACCCGACAACCTAATTGAATCGTACTTTAAGTCAAAACCACCCTCCGAAGGAGTCTTTCGTGGCTGACCTTAAGCTTCCTACCCTGCAGCACTTTGTGACGCTCTGCGGTGGAAGCGTCGAGAATATCTACAAGCGGATCGTTCATCGTGAGAATGATAAAGTTGTAGTTAGCTATAATACGCTGCGAACAAAGTGGCTATTTGATTTGATACAGCTTGGCGTGCCGTACGAAGATATAAAAAGGGCCTGCGAAAAAATTCGTGGGGAAAAGAACCGCGAGGCAAATCTAGCTGCTCTCGCTGCGCTCAAGCCCTACCTAGAGCTAGTCGTTGGCACAAATTGTGTAATCTTTGATAAGACGTATTATCCCATAGGTCGCGGCCTTCTTGTGCCAGTAAACCCACCACTTCTTCTTATAAAAGGCAGTGAAAGAAAGGTTCTTTGGGTTAGCTTCTGGTCAACTCGAAAACTTACAGGCTTTGTAGCGTCATTGTTTGCAACTATCATGGAACAATCTGTGTTCTTACTGCCCGATCTACGCGAGTTCGAGCTAGAACTGGTGGACCTTTCTCGACCCGAGAAGGGGCACCCGCGGTCCATGTTGATAAAGAGAAGAAATGATTTTGAAACGCTCGACAGTGAGATGTTGCAGCTCGAAATGGACAAGTTTGTTGAGGCGTTACAGCGTAGAATGTCAGAACGGGCGCCTGCTTCGGAAGTCGTTAAGCCTGCGCGATCCTTGGGACTCGATGGTCTTCCGCTGTTTTTGGACCGTGGAATCTAGAATTTCGAAAAGCAATGGATAACAGGATTACCGTTCGCTTTTTCCGGGCTACTCCCACTTGCGAGGGAGAGCCCAGCCTTGCACAGGCCCTCTTATCGATCGAGGCTAAGAGGCTGACCCGGAATGACCCCGGAATGGCTTATTGAGGCATCTCAACGGATTGGACGATAGCCGGTCTTGGAGGGTCTGGGGAAAGATGGGGGTTG
>Ga0302320_10002209_pt1 | contig 46253 bp, 34 predicted proteins | sample Bog_T0_3_FD_202130 | JGI IMG/M metagenome (GOLD analysis project Ga0302320, IMG submission 202130) | Peat permafrost microbial communities from Stordalen Mire near Abisko, Sweden - Bog_T0_3 | ecosystem: Environmental > Terrestrial > Soil > Wetlands > Peat | place: Sweden: Abisko, Stordalen Mire...
TCACGAGGAAGTATTAGAGACGGGCGAGCGTGTTCGCGGTACGTTCCTCGCACTTCTCACAGCGATTCTTTCGAAGATTGCGGCCGAGAAAAAGTAACGAAGCGGCTCTGCGGAGCCGCTTATTTTCTAATTGAGCTACGTACATGAAGCCTTATTTCATTGGGGTTGCGGGACCGTCTTGCGCAGGCAAGAGCTATCTTGCGCAGCATCTCGCGCGGAAGCTCGACGCGGCGCTCTTTCATCTCGACTCGTATTATCGCGAGCTGGACCACCTCAGCATGATGCAGCGCGCGCATTACAATTTTGATTCACCAGAGGCACTGGACTCCGAGCTGCTTCTGCATCATGCCCGGCTGCTCTCAAACGGCGAGACCATTGCGCGTCCGGTGTATGACTTCAGCACCCACACCCGCAAGGCAGAAAGCTGCGAACTCGCGCCCAGAGAGTTCGTGATCATCGAAGGACTGTTTGCGCTGCACTGGGAGCCGCTGCGCAAGAGGATGGGCACGAAAGTGTTTGTGGATCTGGGCGAGGAGAGCTGCCTGGAGCGACGAATCAGGCGCGACATCCGCGAGCGCGGACGAACCCGCGAGAGCGTGCTGGAGCAGTACCGCACCACCGTGCTGCCGATGGCGCAGCAATATGTTTATCCGACGCGAGCCCATGCCGACATTGTGGTTGCGGGGAATGACGACATTGCGCACGAGGTGGATGCCGTGCTGCGGCACGTGCGGCATGGAGCAGACATGCGCGCAGGTATGTGATGAATGCATTGAAAAAGCGATTAGCAAAGTGGTTAATCGTTGAAAATTGAGTTGTTATCTTTTATTCAATCGTTGAGCGAAGTTCCAGACGATTGGCAGAGTGGTTAGCTTTTCTCATTGCGTATTGGCGAAAAAGGCAATGGTTCTTTGAGGCCAGGCAGAAAACGAAGAGGTCGGGGCGGGAAAAAATCTGAGGCCGCGCGGAGCTACCATGCTTCGCGCGGCCTCAGGCTGGATTACGCGCCTTTCTTGGGCGCCTTCTTCGGCTTCTTGACTTCGCGTTTTGGTGCGTTCTTGTTTGCCATGCATCCAGTTTAACCCGAATGTCCGGCGGTTCGATTCCCGTGAAACACAATTCGCCAACAGGGACGGTGGAGTTCTCGGCTGAGATGCGATGTGGTTAGCGCGGGACTGAGCGGTATAGGGGTTCTTCGCTTCGCTCAGAATGACACCTCAGGAACAAGGACAGAAGCAACACCAGGAACAACGACAAGTGTGCCGCCCGATCCTGTTTCGTTCAAGAGAGGTCGTACTTTTTCATCATGTGGCGGAAGCTGCGATAGCTGAGTTTGAGAAGTTCGGCGGCGCGGGTCTGGATTCCGTTGGAGCGGCGCAGGGCCGACTGCAAGAGGCTCTTCTCAACGTCGGCGATGTAGCGCTCGAGGTCGATTCCGTCAGAGGGAAGCACTACGCCAAGTGCTCCGGCGTTGGCGGAGGTGGTGGGCATGGAGCTGGGGCCGGAGTTGGGAAGCTCGACGCGGAGTTCCTCTTCGGTGGACATGGCGACGGCTCGTTCGATGGTGTTTTCAAGCACGCGAACATTGCCGGGCCAGTCATAACCCTTCATGGTCTTCAAGCTCTCCGGCGAGAGGCGGACGACATTCTTGCTCATCTGCACGGCGAACTTTTTCAGGAAGTGATTGGCGAGGAGGACGACATCTTCGCCGCGGTTGCGCAAGGGCGGCACCTCGACGGGAATAACGCTGAGGCGATAGTAGAGGTCTTCGCGGAACTGACCATCCTGCACGAGCTGGAGAAGATTCTTATTGGTGGCGGCGATGACGCGAACATCGACGGGAGTTTCCTGTCCGCCGCCGACGGGACGGATGCAACGCTCCTGGAGGACGCGGAGGAGCTTGACCTGCATGGGGAGCGTGGTTTCGCTGATCTCATCGAGGAAGATGGTGCCGCCGCTGGAGAGTTCGAAGAGTCCGTGCTTGTTGGAGGTGGCTCCGGTGAAGGCTCCCTTGACGTAGCCGAAGAGTTCGCTTTCGAGCAGCGTTTCGGGAAAGGCTCCGCAGTTGACGCTGACGAAAGGATCGCCGGAGCGGGGCGAGCAGGTGTGGATGGCGCGGGCGACGAGTTCTTTTCCGGTGCCGCTCTCTCCGCTGACGATGACGGTGCTGTTAGTGGTGGCGATGGTGCGAATGGTCTGCTTGAGCGTGCGCATGGGCTCGCTCTCACCAATGATGTTATCGAGCGAGTTGCGCTGCGCGGCATCCCGCTTGAGGGCGGCATTCTGCTGGCGCAGATGGGAGCGATCCATGGCGAGGGCGGCGGCGGTGAGAAGGTCTTCGAGAAGTTTGGGGCCTTTGCGGATGTAGTAGAAGGCTCCGGCGTTGAGGGCCTCGATGGGGATCTCGTTGTCATCGACGGCGGTGATGACGATGACCATGGTGTCTGGCGAGACGCGGCGCGAATGCTGGAGAACTTCCATGCCGGTGACGTTCGGCATTCGCACATCGGTAACGACGATGTCATAGAGCGTGGAGTCGATCTTGCGGCAAGCCTGCTCGCCGGAGGTCACGGTTTCCACGCGGTGCCCCTGGTTTTGAAACGCGATCTGCAACATGGTGCAAATGGAGCGCTCATCATCGCAGACAAGGATGTATCCCATGATTACCTGCTTTCCAAATTGTGGCCGGGAAGGTGCCGCTCGACGCGCTGCGGCACTGGAGGTGGGAGCGCAGCCAAGTTCTGCGGCACGGGCTGGCTGAAGAGTAAGGTGAATTCCGTCCCCTTGCCAGGCTCAGAGCGGACGGTGATGAGCGCGTCATGGGCCTGGATGATTCGGTAAACGATGGCGAGTCCTAGTCCGGTGCCGCCTTCAAAGCCGGACTGAAATGGCTCGAATATTTTTTCGATCAGCTGGGGCGAGATGCCTGCGCCAGTGTCACGAAAAAGAATGCGCCATTTGCCATCGACGTGATCAAGCTCCACGGTGAGAGTTCCGCCGTTGGGCATGGCGCGGATGGCGTTGCTGCAGAGATTCCAGAAAACCTGCTTAAGTTTGTCGCCATCGCCCTCGGCGAGCGCGGTGTCATGAGAGAAGCGGCGCTCAATGCGGATGGCGGAGTCGCGGTTTTCAAGCAGGGTGAGCGTGTCTGTGAGGAGCTGGCAGAGATCGACGGTGGCGCTTTCAAACTTGCGGTCACGCGAGTAGGTGAGGAAGTCAGAGATGATGGCGTTGAGGCGCTCGGATTCGCGAGTGACGATGCCGACAAGGGCGCGTTGATCGTCAGTGAGGGCAGCGATTCCAGAGAGCATTTTGACCGATCCGGCGATGGACGAGAGGGGATTGCGGATTTCATGGGCGATGCCGGAGGCCAGGCGTCCGACGGCGGCGAGACGGTCACGCTGGCGGAGTTCACGCTCGAGATGGCGGATCTGGGTGAGATCCGTGAAGGTGTAGATGAAGCCGATGGTTGCGCGTTCCGTTCCGAGCAGAGCGCTGCAACCGACGCCGAACATTTTCTCGGTTCCGCTGGGAGTGCGGGTGCGCACTTCTTTGCGCGCACTGTTGGGGAAAGGCAGAGGATCAAAGAAAAGCTGATTCACGTTGAGGCTGGCGATTTGTTCTTCATTACGGTCAAGCAGGAGCAGAGCGGCGGGATTGACGAGTTTGATGGTGCCGTCAAGTCCGGTGGTGATGAGACCGCTGGAGATGGAATGCACGATGCTCTCATGCAGGACCTGGAGGTTCTCCAACTCGAAACTTTTATCGCTGAGGGCGACGTCTGCCTGACGCATACGGTTGGCCAGTTTGTTGGCGAGGTAGGCGACCGAGACGTAGGCGAAGAGGTTGATGAAAATGACGGCCTGGAGCGATTTAAGATCAGGGCGGGTGGTGGAGTAGGAGCGGATGAAGTCAAAGAACGAGAGCTCGAGAGTTCCGCCGAGCAGGATGAAAGACATTCCGGCGGTGAGGTAGGCCCAGGTTTCCGACAGCATGGTGCTGGCGACGATGATGATGAGCGGATAGAGGAAGTTGAACGACGTGTCTATGCCGCCGGTAACGTAGATGACGGCGGTGGCAAAGCCAAGGTCAGAGAGAACCTGCAACTTGGACTGCATGCGCCAGTCGCGCTTGCGATAGGCGAAAAGAAACAGGTGGAGGGCGGCCACGGCATACCAGGCGAGAATGAGCAGCACAAAAAGACGCCGGTTGACGTTGGTGGTGGTGAGGGTAACGATTGCAAGCTCGATTGCGAGCAGGATCGTAATGATGATGACACGGACCTTGACCAGCCACTCCAGCCATATCCGCTCGTTGATTCCCGAAGCCATGCGCGTTCCTTAATAGAGCACTTTCAGGACCGGTGTGTCCGTCATATCATCGCCGGGCTTTGCGACGGGTACGGGCCAACAGACGGCCCTCCGGTCGCGACGCCGGGAGAAACGCACGGCTGCTTCACCGTGCATACCTTCCGCGATTCCGGGTTCTTAACCCGAGAGCTTGGAGATCATGGAGAACAGTGGCATGTAGAGCGAGATGACGATACCGCCTACGGCGACGCCGAGGAAGCTGATGAGCATGGGTTCCATGAGGGCGAGCATGTCTTTTGTGGCAGCGTCCACTTCATCCTCGTAGAAGTCAGCGATTTTCTGGAGCATGTTGTCCATGGAGCCGGTGGCTTCACCGACGCCGATCATCTGGGTAACCATGCTGGGGAAGACACCGCACTCGCGAAGAGGATCGACGATGGTGCGGCCTTCTTCGATGGACTTACGGACACTCATCAGGGCGCGCTCCAGGACGGCGTTTCCGGCGGTGCGGGCGGTGATGGAGAGACCGTCGAGGATCGGCACGCCGGAGGAGATGAGTGTTCCGAGGGTGCGGCTGAAACGGGCTACGGCAATCTTGCGCAAAACCTGACCGAAGACGGGAAGGTTGAGCATGAATTTATCCGTGTAGTACAAGCCGTCTGGAGATTTACGAATGTACTTGAGGGCGACGACACAGACTCCGATAGACAGAAAGATGAGCCACCAGAAGGACTGGACAAAATGAGAGAGCGCGATCACGAAGGCAGTGGAGGCGGGCAGTTCGACGCCGAGACCGACGAATAAATTGGCGAAGATGGGGACGACAAACTTGAGCAGCGCGCCGACGACCAGCAGGGCAATGACGATGACGGAAACCGGATAGACGAGAGCGGACTTGATGGCAGCCTTCATCTTGACGGCCTTTTCAACATACTGCGAGATTCGCTGCAGAATGGTGTCAAGGATACCGCCGGTTTCGCCCGCCTCAATCATGTTGGTGGTGAGATCGTCGAAAATCTTGGGATAGGCGCGAAACGCGTTGGCGAGAGTAGAACCGCCTTCGACCGAGGCCCTGATGCCGAGCAGGGATTTCTTGAAGAAAGCGTTCTGCTGGTTGTTGCCGAGAATCTCAAGACACTGCACAAGAGGAAGGCCGGCATCAATCATGACGGAGAACTGGCGGAAGAAGATGGCCAGTTCCTTGGCCTTTACGGAGCCGCCACCTATCTGAAAATTGAAGCTGCGGGCCGCGCCCTTTTCTTTAATGATGCCAGCCTGGATACGCTCACGGGCGAGGGCAGCCCGCAATACCTGTTTGTTCTCCGCGGTACGCTCGCCCTGAACTTTCTCACCTGCGGCGTTGTTTCCCTGATAGGTAAAAACCGGCATATTGTGAACCTCTCCGATCGGCTGATACTGGTGTTACTTTCGCGCTGTGGCTCCGGCTGTGGTTTTGGTATTGGCCAGGGCGCGGTTAATCATTTCCTGCAATTCATCTGGGTTTGAGGAGCGCAGCAGCGCCGTCTCAATGGTAATCGCCTTTTGCAAGTAGAGCGTCATCAATGCCTGGTTGAAGGTTTGCATTCCGTACTTGTCCTGACCAGACTGCATGGATGAATAAATCTGATGGATTTTATCTTCACGAATAAGATTGCGAATGGCCGGATTGGGGACGAGAACCTCCATGGCCATGGCGCGCCCCTGACCTCCAGCCCTGGGCAACAGCGACTGGCAGAGTATGCCTTCGAGCACGAGGGACAACTGGGCGCGAATCTGCGGCTGCTGGTGTGCCGGGAAAACATCAATGACGCGGTTGATGGTGGAAGCGGCAGAGTTAGTGTGCAGGGTTCCGAAGGTCAAGTGTCCGGTTTCAGCGATGCGCAGGGCGGATTCGATGGTTTCAAGATCGCGCATTTCGCCGATCAGCACGACGTCAGGATCTTCGCGCAGGGCAGCGCGGAGCGCGCCGGAGAAGCTCTTGGTGTCCTGGTGAATCTCACGCTGGTTGACGAGACAGTTCTTATGCGGATGCACGAACTCGATGGGATCTTCGATGGTGATGATGTGCTCGTGACGCTCACTGTTGATTTTGTCAATCATGGCGGCGAGGGTGGTGGACTTGCCGGAGCCTGTGGGTCCGGTGACGAGGATCAATCCGCGTGGACGGTCACAGAGTTTGGAGACGACAGCGGGAAGATTGAGCTGGCTGAAACTCTTGATCTCAAAGGGAATGACACGGAAGACGGCGGCGACGGCTCCGCGCTGATTGAAGATGTTGGCGCGGAAGCGGGCAAGGCCTTTGAGTCCGAACGAGAAATCGAGCTCGAAATCTTCTTCGAAGCGATGCTTCTGGGCATCGGTCATGACGGAGTAGGCGAGCTGCTTGGTGTCAGCGGGGCCGAGGGGCGGCATGTCCAAGGGTTGGAGGTGTCCGTGGACACGGACCTGGGGCGGCGAACTGGTGGTGATGTGAAGATCGCTGCCGGAGAGTTCGAGCAACTTCTTCAATAGATCGCTGAGTGTTACCGCCATTCCATCTCCTTGAAACGCTTGTGGGGTTACCGCAGTCCCCGATTGGTATAGCCCGCTGAATTCCACCTTAGCCGCACAAACCGCGGCGAAGGGGGCACCGACACGACTAGCTTACGGTCTCTCGCAAGACCTCTTCCATGGTGGTCTGGCCGAGCATGACCTTGCAGAGGCCGCTGCGGCGCAAAGTCAACATGCCATTTTCAACGGCCTTCTTCTTGAGTTCGAGGGATGAAGCTCCGATCAGGATCAATTCGCGCAAGGTGTCATTGACTTCCATGACCTCGTAGAGCGCGGTACGGCCCTTGTATCCGGTATTGCCGCACTTCTCACAGCCGCGCCCCTTCATGACTTTGACGGTGCGGGCTTCTTCGGTGGTGAATCCGGCCTTGATCAGCGCCTGGGTTGGGACCTCGAGCGGCTGAATGCAACTGGTGCAGATTCGGCGGATGAGGCGCTGGGCGACAATGAGGTGAATGGAGGTGGCAACGAGGAACGGCTCAATGCCCATGTTCATGAGGCGGGAGACGGTTTCCGGCGCGCCGTTGGTGTGGAGGGTGCTGAGCACAAGGTGTCCGGTGAGGGCGGCTTTGATGGCGATTTCGGCGGTTTCAAAGTCGCGGATTTCGCCGACGAGGATGATGTTGGGATCCTGACGCAGGAAAGAGCGGAGCGCGGTGGCAAAGTTGAGTCCGATCTGCTCCTTCATCTGTACCTGATTGACGCCCTGCAACTGGAATTCGACCGGATCTTCGGCGGTCATGATGTTGGTGTCTGGCTTGTTAAGGAGCGAGATGGCGGAGTACAACGTATTGGTTTTGCCGGAGCCGGTAGGTCCGGTGACGAGCACCATTCCGTACGGCTTGAGAATGGCGCGCTGGAATTTCTCCAGCGACTCAGGCTCGAAGCCGAGCTGGGTCATATCGAGGCGAAGATTGTCTTTGTCTAGCAAACGCATTACGATTTTTTCGCCCCAGAGGGTGGGCAGGCTGCTGACGCGCCAATCAAGCTGGCGGCGGCGTCCGTCAATCCTCATGCGGATCATGATGCGTCCATCCTGCGGCAGGCGCTTTTCGCTGATATCAAGGCGAGCGAGGATTTTGATTCGGGAGATGATGGCGTCACGCAGCTTTTGCGGCGGCTTCATCAGCTCCTGGAGCACACCGTCTACACGGATGCGGACGCGATATTCCTTCTCATAGGGCTCGAGGTGAACGTCACTGGCCTTGGCCTTGACGGCTTCACGGAGAATCACGTCAACGAGGCGGATGATGGGAGCTTCTTCGGCAGCGGCTTCCATGTCAGCCAGGGAAGATTCCTCACTCCCGTCATCTTCGCCATCTTCATCCGCGTCGAAATCGTCTTTGAATGCGGAGAGCGCTTCATTGAGTTCATCGGTGCCATTGGCGTTCTGTTCCGGCGCATTGTAGGCGTACTCGATGGCTTCAAGGATTGCGGCTTCATTGCCCTTGAGCGGTTCGATGTTGTGTCCGGTGATGAACTTGAGATCGTCAAGAGCGCGGTAGTTGGTTGGGTCCACCATGGCGACCTGAAGAGCGTCACCGACACGGCCAAGAGGCAGAACCTTGTATCTGCGCGCCACCTCAATGGAAACCGCTTTTACGACCTTGGGGTCGATGGCGTAGTTCGCCGGATCAAAGGCGGCGTATTGTTGTGTACCTTTCGGTGGAGTCGACAAGCTCTAACCTCGCCTTGAAAAATTCAGTTTTCGAGCGCTCGGGAAATGACCGGTTGCGGATCACGATCATCCGACCAAGCGCGCATGGTTTGCCGCATCCAACGCACACGCCCAGCGAATCTGCTGCTGCAGAAGGGTTTGCGCGAAGGCGGTATGCCAAAGCTATAGGTGCAGAGTAGCAGCTTGACAATAATTGTCAATCAGCTGGAAACCGGAGAGTAATGACGAAGGGACTATAGAAAGGTCACATGGGAATGAGGCGGCTCGGATACACTTCCCGGATGGGCGGGACGGGAGTAAAGGGGCTGGAGCGAGGGAAAATCCGGCGGATCTTTCGACGTTTGGAGGCGGCGATGGGGCCGCAACACTGGTGGCCCGCCGGGTCTGCCTTCGAGGTGGTGGCAGGCGCCTACCTGACGCAGAACACGGCCTGGGGAAACGTGGAACTGGCAATGGCGAACTTGCGCCGGGCGGACGCTCTGTCAGTGGACGGAATCCGGAAGGTGAGCCTGGAAGAGCTGGAGCAACTGGTGCGTCCGGCGGGGTACTTTCGGCAAAAGGCCGCGCGGTTGAAGTTGTTTGTGGCGCATCTGGATGGGCACTATGGCGGTTCGCTTGAGCAGATGTTTGCGCGACCGGCGGAAGAGTTGCGAGTGGAGTTGCTGACGCTGACGGGAATTGGGCCGGAGACGGCAGACTCGATTCTGCTCTATGCGGCGAATCTTGAGGTGTTTGTGGTGGACAGCTATGCCCGGCGGATTTTCGAGCGTCATGGGATGGTGGACGACGGAACTGGGTATGAGGAGATTCGGGCGGCGGTGCAGAGGGCGCTGGCGGAATCTGTGGAGGAAGGTCAAGGGCTAGACCGAAGACAAGGTCAACTACCCCACCTTAGGGCGCCGGAAATTCTTGTCCCCGAAGCTTCCGTGCATGCGCCTTCGGCGGCTTCGCGGATGGGGCGGAGCGAGTTGGCGCAGCGTTACAACGAGTTCCATGCGCTGATTGTGCAGACGGCGAAGCACTTCTGCGTGAAGGGCGAGCCGAGGTGTGAGAGCTGTCCGCTGCGGGAGATGTCGGAGGGAAAAGCGGCGGCGACGAGCCGTGGGACAAAGGACAAAAACAACCGCAAAGAGCCACATCTTACTAACCGCGAGGTATGAGAATCGGGCAGGAGCAAAGGTAAAGCAAGGTCAACAGACCCACATCTGCTGACTGCGGCAGATATGGGGCAGCTGCGATGTGAGCACCCATGAATTTTGCGAATTTTGTGGCTTTTCTGCACTAGAATCGGTGTGAGGTTCGCTTGAACGCACCGGCTCCAACCCGTTCACGAAATCGCCGGCTCCTGCTGCTGGGGCTGGGCATTGCGTTGCTGGTTTTTATCATCTTCTCGCAAGCGGCGTTCAATCTGAAATTTCTGCGGCCGGATTCGGTGGCGCAGACGTTTGTTTTTGCCGCGCTTTCGGCGCTCATCTTCATGGCGCTGGTGGCGCTGATCTTTGTGCTGCTGCGCACGCTGCTGAAGCTGTACCTGGAGCGGCAAGCTAGGACGGCGGGATCGCGCTTCCGCAGCAAGATGGTGCTGGGCGCACTGGTGCTCTCGTTCGGTCCGGTGATTGCGATGTTCCTGTTCGCCTATGGGCTGATGAACCGCTCGATTGACAAGTGGTTTTCACAGCCGATTGAGGAAGTGCATGGACGGAGCACGGCTGTGGCCGACCTGCTGAGCAATTATGCGGGGCAGAATGCGCTGGCCGAGGCCCAGTCGATTGCGGCGAATCCCGAGTCACTGAAGGCGTATCACACGGGGAACTTCAAGTCACTGGTCGATGAGATCAGGGAGCACGAGATCACGCTGCAGGGCGGCTTTGCGCTGGCCTTCTACAAGGGACAGATCGAGGCGAGCTTCGGCTCTCCGCAGCCGTGGAGCGAGCTGCGCACATTGGTTCCCTACCTTGAGGCACAGCAGAGCAAGCCGAGGCAGTTCACGCTGAATGGGCGGGGATATGTGCTGGGAACGGCTCCGGTGGAAGGGTTGGGATATGTTGCGGTGGCGCTGCCGCTGCCGGCGAATTACAGCGAAGCGCTGAGCCAGTTGGACCAGAGCGAGCATCGCTACCAGGAGCTGCGAGGCAATAACAAGCTCATCCGGCAGACGTACATGCAGGCACTGCTGCTGATCACGCTGCTGGTGCTGTTCGGCACGACGTGGTCAGCACTGGCACTGAGCAAGGTGGTGACGCGTCCGGTGACGGCGCTGGCCGAGGGCACACAGGCGATCTCGGCGGGCAAGCTGGATTATCGCGTGGAGGTGACGGCGGGCGACGAGCTTGGACAACTGGTGGGCAGCTTCAACAGCATGGCCGCCGAGTTGGAGAGCAACCGGCGAGAGTTGCAGGACGCCAACGTACGGCTGGAAGAGCGCAGACTGCAGATGGAGACGATTCTGGAGAGCATTCCTTCGGGCGTGCTTTCCTTGGACAGCGTGGGGCAGGTATCGCGAGTGAACGCGGCGCTGATCCGGATGTTCCAGCCGAAGGCAGTGATGCAGCCGGGGCCGCAGAACGGGTTGCGGCTGATTGACCTGTTCCCTGCCGAAACGGCTGCTGACGTGGCGGAGGAAATTAGACGGCTGACGCGCAAGGCCGACCGCATGGGAACGACCAGTGCGCAGATGGAGATTCCGAACGGCGGCACGGCGCTGGAAGTGGGCGTGACGGTGGCTTCGATGACCGGCGGACAACAGCGGCGGCGGCTTGGATACGTGATCGTCTTCGAAGATTTGAGCGACCTGTTGAAGGCGCAGAAGCAGGCAGCGTGGCGCGAGGTGGCGCGAAGAGTGGCGCATGAGATCAAGAATCCGCTGACGCCGATTGCACTTTCAGCCGAGCGCATCAAGCGGCATACGGAGCGCGGAGCGCGGGGCGACGCCGCATCATGGAAGATCATTGAGAGCTGCGCGGAAACGATCAGCAGCGCGGTGGAGACCGTTCGCAAGCTGGTGGACGAGTTCTCACTGCTGGCGCGCTTTCCGCAGTCGCAGCCACAGTCGTCGGATTTGAATGGGATCATCCGGAACGCACTGGCGCTTTTTGACGGAAGGCTGGCGGGGGTTGACTTGCGACTCGACTTGGACGCCGACCTGCCACCGGTGATGGCCGACGAAGAGGCGATGAAAAGGGTGATTGCCAACCTGGTGGACAACGCGGCGGAGAGCATGAAGGATTCCGTGGTGCGCGAGATTTGTATCAGCACCACGTTGCTGGAAACTCGCGACGCGGTGGAGATTGAAATTTCCGATACGGGCGAGGGTGTGACGGCGGAGACGAAAGAAAAACTCTTTCTGCCGTACTTCTCCACCAAGGCTCGGGGCACGGGGCTGGGACTGGCAATTGTAGCGCGGATTCTGGAAGACCACCGCGGCACGATTCGAGTGGAGGAAAACAAGCCGGTGGGCACGCGCTTTCTGGTGGAGCTGCCGGTGGCGGTGGAACGGACAGAGTTGGAGCGGGCGGAGACGCAATAGAAGAGCAGGTTTCAAAGTTTCGCAGGTTTCAAAGTTTCAAAGTTAGAAACAAGGACAAGAGCAACAGCCAAGAGCAAAGGCAAGATCAACTACCCCACATCTGCTGAATGCGGCAGATATGGGGCACCAAGAGCGAGAGTGAAAGGCTGGAGATGATTCATATCCTGGTGGTGGACGACGAACCAGGCATTCGCCAAACGCTGGCCGGAGTGCTGGAAGACGAGGGCTATCGGGTGACCGGGGCCGAGGATGGCGAAAGCGGGCTGGACCTGATGCGCGACCAGCACTTTGACGTGGTGCTGCTGGACATCTGGCTGCCGAAGATGGATGGGCTGGAAGTTCTGGAACAGGTGAAGGACCTGAAGGACCGTCCCGAGGTGGTGATGATCTCCGGCCATGGCACGGTGGAGACGGCGGTGAGGGCAACGAAGCTGGGCGCTTACGACTTTCTGGAAAAGCCGCTCTCACTGGACAAGACGCTGATCGTGGTGAAGAACGCGGCGGAGGCGCGGCGGCTACGCTCGGAGAATCAGGAGTTGAAGCGGCAGGTGTCACAGTCGGAAATTGTAGGCGAAAGCATTCCGCTGAAAGCGCTGCGTCAGCAGATTGGGTTGATGGCTCCGACGAATGGCCGAGTGCTGATTTATGGCGAGAGCGGCACGGGAAAAGAGCTGGTGGCAAGGGCCATCCATGCGCAGAGCCTGCGCAAAGACGCGATGTTTGTAGAAGTGAATTGCGCGGCGATTCCAGAAGACCTGATTGAGAGCGAACTGTTCGGCTACTGCAAAGGCGCGTTTCCGGGAGCGGAGAGCGAAAAAGAAGGCAAGCTGCGGAAGGCCGACGGCGGCACGCTGTTTCTGGATGAAGTTGGCGACATGAGTTTGAAGACGCAGTCCAAGGTTTTGCGGATGCTGGACGAAGGACGCTTTGCGCCGGTGGGAATGGAAGAGTCGATCAGGGTTGACGTGCGGGTGATTGCGGCGACGAATAAGGATCTGGAAGAAGAGATTGGGCGCGGCAACTTTCGCGAGGATCTGTTTTACCGGCTGAACGTGGTACCGTTCGTGGTGCCTCCGCTGCGCGAACGCAAGGAAGACATTACGGTTCTGGCGCGACACTTTATGAAGGAGTTCAGCAGCCAGTACAGCCGTCGCGCGAAGGAGATGACGGAGGAGGCGCTGGACGTGCTGACGCGCTACTCGTGGCCGGGGAACGTGCGAGAACTACGCAACGTGATTGAGCGAATCGTGATTATGAATCCGCAGGTGCAGAGGTTGGAGCGGAAGCATCTGCCTTCGGTGCTGTATCGCGAAGGAACGCGGCGCTCGCTGGGCGACTTCACGACACTGCATCAGGCGCGGGCGGCTTACGAGCGCGATTACATTTTGAAAAAGCTGGACGAGACCAATGGCAACGTGAGCCGCACGGCAGAGGTGCTGGGACTGGAGCGGAGCCATTTGTATCGGAAGATGAAGGCGCTGGGGATTGCGGTGAAAGAGTAAGGGCAACGCTGCGCAGGTTGCAAAGGTTAAGGGCAAGAGCAAGGGCACCGGCAAGAGCAAAAGCAACTACCCCACCCTAACCAAAGGATGGTTAGGATGGGGCACCCTGCACCGAGCAGCTAACCCACATCTGTTCACCGCGGCAGTATGGGGCACGAGAAGCAAAAGAAAGTTCAACAACACCAAAAGCTAAACCACTCAAAGGTGTCCATGAGAAGTATTTTTGTTGCGTTGTTACTGTGCTGCGTGGGGTTCGCGCAGAGTACACCGGACCAGAAGGCTCCTGACAATTCCAAGAGCAATTTGCCGCGCCACGACGAGCAACTGGTGGTGACGGGCAGCTATGATGCGATTCCTCTGGCGGAGGCCGACCGGAGCGTGGATGTGATCCAGGTGGGTCAATCTTCTTCGGTGTATCGCAGTTTGGCGGACGTACTGGAGCAGGACTCCTCACTGGACGTGCAGCAGAGGGTTCCGGGGATGGAGGCAGACCTTTCGATCCGCGGCACGACCTTTGAAGAAACATTGATACTTGTGAATGGATTGCGCTTGAACGACGGGCAGACCGGACACAACAATCTGGATATTCCGTTTCCGTTTGAGTCAGTACAGCGGATTGAGGTTCTGAAGGGCGCAGGCTCGACGCTCTATGGGTCTGATGCGATGGGCGGCGCGGTGAACTTTATTACCGCAGTGCCGGATCATAGTGAAATCCGGCTGGGGGCGGGAGTCGGCAACTTTGGCACGAATCTGCAAAATGGCGCGCTGACGCTGGTGCGTAAACATTTTGGCGAAGAGCTGACGTTTGTGCGCGAACTCTCGACGGGCTTCACTGCGGACCGCGATTACCGCAACCTGGCGATTGCGTCAGAGACGGGATTCCGGACAGCGCTGGGACGGAGCGACATTCTGCTGGGGATCAGCGACCGTCCTTATGGGGCGGCAGGATTTTATGGTGTGCCGATCACCTTTCCGAGTTGGGAGCGCGACAAGGGCTGGCTGGCGGCGTGGACGCAGCCGATTGGGAAGCAGACGAGCGCGGATTTCGCCTACCGGCGGCATACGGACGATTACATCTACATCAAGACGGATCCGGCGGCTTACGAGAACAATCACATTGCCACCTACTACGAGGCGTCGCTGCGAAGGTTCGAGAAGATTGGCGAGAACATGCGCGTGTACTATGGCGCGGACGGATTGCGCGAGCACATTGACAGCACGAACCTGGGAGTTCATACGAGGGATGAGGGCGGCGTGTATGCGAGCTTCGACGCACGGGCACTGAAGCGTTTTTCGTTCAACGTGGGAGTGCGAGAGGAGCTCTATACGGGCGGGCAGCATGTGTTCAGTCCGTCTGTAAGCGGCGCGTACTGGGTAAATAGCCGGGTGAAGCTGAGGGCTTCGACGTCGAGCGCGTTCCGTCTGCCGGACTTCACGGAGCTGTACTACAGCGCTCCGGGAACGTTGGGCAATCCGAATCTGAAGGCTGAAACCTCATGGAGCTACGAAGGTGGCGTGCAGGTTGCGCTGGGACATGGAGCAACGGCGGATGCGGGAGTATTCAATCATCACGACCACAATGTGATCGATTACGCGCTCTCGGCCTCGGCTCCGGCGGGGACGGCGGCGGTTGCGGAGAATTTACAGAATCTGACGTTTACGGGCGCGGAAGTTTCGTTGCGGTGGCAACTGCCGAAGCAGCAGAGGATTGAGCTGAGTTATACGGGCATTCACGGCTCCGGGGCACCGCTGCCGGGAGTGATCTACCGATACGTATTCAGCTATCCGGTGAATGAAGGGGTGGCGACGTGGTGGAGCAGGCTTCCGGGGGGCGAGGAATCGAGATTCCGGGTGATGGCCGTGCAGAGATATCAGACCGCTACGTTTTCGCAGGGTGCGTATCCGCTGGTGGAGTGGACCGTGGGACGCGAGTTCCGGTGGGTAAAGCCTTATGTGCAACTGACGAACCTGACGAACACGAAGTACGAGGAGATTGCCGGAGTGGCGATGCCGGGGCGCGGGGTGGTGGGGGGGATGGAAGTTCGGTGGAAGGCTAAGTAGAGGACAACTGCAAGAGCAAGGTCAACAACCCCACCTTATCGCCGCAAAAGAAGAAACGCGGCGCGAAGGTGGGGCACGCGAATCACTCCCGTTCCTTCGAACTCACCTTCGGCTTCCGCGCTGGGGCCTTCCGCGTCTCGGGCCTCTCGTCTTTGTCGGAGAGGCGAGTGTTGAGGGCCTCGAGCTGTTTGCGCCAGTCGATGGCTTCGTCTACGTCCTGGATGTTGTCGCGCCATCCTTCGCGCACCTTTACAAATAGCTCCAGAAAAATCTTTACGCCGAGGATGCGTTCGATCTGCTGGCGGGCGCGGGTGCCGATGTGTTTGAGCATGGACCCTTGCTTGCCGATGATGATGGCTTTCTGTCCGTCGCGTTCGACGAAGATTACGGCGGAGATTTTGTAGAGCTTCTTGCCTTCCTCAAATTTCTCGATATGCACACCGCTGGCGTAGGGGACCTCCTGCGCAGTGTTGATCAGGATCTGCTCGCGGATGAGTTCGGCGACGATGAAGCGCTCGGGCTGATCGGTGATCTGATCTTCCGGGAAATACCTGGGGCCTTCGGGCAGAGCGTTGGCAACCGAGGTGAGGAGTTCCTCTTTGCCTAATTCTTTTTCGGCGGAGATGGGGACGATCTGGGCGAATTCGAAGCGCTGCGACCAGGCCTCGATGGCGGGCAGCAGTTTGGTCTTCTCGAAGAGATCGATTTTATTCAGCAGCAGAAAGGTTTTGACCTTGGCGCGCTTGACGATGTCGAGGACAAATTCGTCTCCGGTGCCGAACTTCTGGGTGACATCGACGATGAGCAGGATGAGGTCGCAGCCCTCGATGGAATCATAGACCTCCTGCATCATGCGCTTGTTGAGCTGGTCCGCGGGCTTGTGAACGCCGGGAGTGTCCACGAATATGAGCTGAGCGGCGGGGCGCTTGCCCTTGCGCTTTACGTTGACGATTCCGGTGATGCGGCTGCGCGTGGTTTGCGCTTTGTGGGTGACGATGGCGAGTTTTTCGCCAACGAGCGAGTTGAGCAAAGTTGATTTGCCCGCATTGGGACGGCCGATGATGGTTACGAATCCTGAACGCACCTCTTGATGCTATTCCACTGAGGGGTTCTTGGGAATGGGGGATGGCCGTTTGGTGAGCACGCGCACCTTCTCGACGCGGCGGGCGGTGGACTCCAGGACCTCAAAGCGGAGGTCGCCTTCCTGCACAACTTCGCCGGGAAGGGGAATGTGTCCGGCGATTTCCGTGACGAGGCCGCCAACGGTGGTGGCGTGCCAATCCTCTGAGAGACGCAGGCCAAAGAGCTCTTCGACGCGGTCGGCATCGAGGGTTCCGAGGACGATGTAGCTGTTGTCGCTCTCGCGGATGGCCTCATTGCGCAGCTCGCCTTCATTGCTGAGCTCTCCGACAATTTCTTCGATGAGATCTTCGACGGTGACGAGTCCGGCAACGCCGCCGTATTCATCAATGGTGATGGCCATGCGGCGGTTGGCGCGCTGCATTTCATTGAGCAGTTCGCTGGCACGCTTGGTTTCAGGAACGAAGAAAACGTCAGTCTTCATCAGGCTGGCAGCGAGGCTGCGGGCGGCATCGGTGTCTGCAACCTGGAGCAGGTCGCGGGCGGAGACGATTCCGACGATGTGATCGAGATCGCCGCGATAGACGGGGACGCGGGAGAAAGGATGCTGCGAGAGCAGATGGGTGAGCTGCTCGACCGTGGTATCGACGGAGACGGCGACGATGGCCGGACGCGGGGTCATGACGTCACGCACGGTTTTGTCTCCGAACTCGACGACCGAGTGGATGAGTTCGCGATCACTCTCCTCGAGAATGCCTTCGTCCTGTCCGGCTTCGATGAGGGCGTCTACGGCTTCAGAGGGGTGCTCGGGCTCTTCTCCGGCGTGCTCTGGGCGGGTGAGCGAGATGATGGACTGAAGGAAAGCGAGAAAAAGAGTGAGCGGCAGGACTGCCCAGATGAGCAGACGCAGAAGCAGGATAAAGCGGACGAGCCAGCCTCCGCGAGTGCGGGAAAAGAGCAGGTAGGGCAGAAAACGGTCAAAGATGAGAATGACCAAGACGGCAAAGAAGATGGCCTGCGCAGCCTCTTCGGCGCTCCACACGGGGCTGGAAAAGACCGAGAAGGCGAGCAGAAAGCAGATGGACGCGGTGAGGAGCTGCTCAAGCAGGGCAAAAGAGAGCGCGGCGCGCTGGTGGTTGAAGCCGAGGCGCGGCTCAATCTGATGCTCGAAGAGTTCGATGTTCTCCTGAAACTCCCGGGAGAGAAACTTGCCGCTCTCCGAGTAGAGGCGCGAGACGTAGGCGCTGATAAGGAGCAGCGCGATGAGCACGGGAAGCGCGAGCGAGAGGAGCATTACGCGTTCCTCCGGCGGGCGGGCGCGACGCGTTCGATGAGTCCGGCAGGAAGGCGCAGGTCGACACGCAGGCGCTGTTCAAGTCGGAGCATCTGGCCGCGATCAGTTTCATGGTCGTGTCCGGCGAGGTGCAACATACCGTGAAGGATGAGAACCTTCACCTCAGTAAGCAGGTTGTGGCCGAGAGCTGCGGCCTGGACGCGCGCGGTCTGGAGGGAGATCGCGATGTCTCCGCCTTGTGCCTGCGGCCGGAGCGGCATTCGCTGCCGCGTACCCGACGGTGGCGCCTGCGGGCTGGGAAAGGAGAGCACATCGGTTGGCTCGTCCTTTTGGCGGAATTGGAGATTCAGTTTTTGCAGTTCAGCGTCTCCGGTGAGGAGCACATTGACCTCGCCGGTGAGCCGAGCAGCGCGTTGAGCCTTGTTGGCGAAACGGGCTAGGGCCAAGCGGCTTAGGTCCTTCGATTTTCGGCGTTCTAGAATCACGGCTCTCAATTCCGGGGTCTGTCCCGGAGGTCATGGAAAAGAAAAAAGGGGAGAGCCGATAAAACTGGGCTCTCCCACTATTGTACCGAAAGCGCTACTGCTGGACGGTGGCGCTCGCTTTCGCTTTTCCGTTCAAAGGCAGTTCGGCGGCGGCGCGGGCAGGATCACCCTCAAGCTGGAGGGTGAGCTGGCGGTCGTCGCGGGCCTTAAAATCCTCGTAGGCGCGGATGATGCGTTGCACGAGCTGGTGGCGCACTACGTCGGTTTCGTTGAACATCTGGAAGCGGATGCCCTCGACGCCCTGCAGGACGTTCATGGCCTCAATGAGGCCGCTGCGGCTGGCGTTGGGCAGGTCGATCTGGGTGATGTCTCCGGTGATGACCGCCTTGGAGTTGAAGCCGAGGCGGGTGACAAACATCTTCATCTGCTCACTGGTGGTGTTCTGGGCCTCATCGAGAATGACAAAGGAGTCATTGAGGGTTCGACCGCGCATAAATGCGATGGGCGCGATTTCAATGACATTTTTCTCGAGGAAGCGATCCACCTTTTCGGGCTCCAGGAGGTCGTAGAGCGCGTCATAGAGTGGGCGCAGGTATGGATCAACTTTTTCCTGAAGAGTTCCGGGAAGGAATCCGAGACGCTCACCGGCCTCGACGGCGGGGCGCGCGAGAATGATGCGCGCAACCTTCTTGGAGAGCAGGGCGGAGATGGCCATGGCTACGGCAAGGTAGGTCTTGCCGGTTCCGGCGGGACCAATGCCGAAGACCATGTCACTCTGCTCGATGGCTTCGAGATACTGGCGCTGGTTGACGCTCTTGGGCTGGACCTGACGCTTGTTGCCAACGGCGCGTTGCTTTCCGGCCTCGGCAAGCTGGCGCAAGGTGACCGCCGGATCCGCGACGAGCACACGCAGCATGGAGGTGAGCTCTCCGTTAAAGACCTGCTGGCCGTGAGTGCGCAGGTATTCGAAGTCGGCAAAGACCTGCTCGACACGGGTGACGTCTTCGGGCGAGCCGTCAATCTGGATGGAATTGGACTTGAGCTCGACGGTGACATTGAGACCATCTTCGAGCAGGTGAAGGTTTTCGTCGCGCGTACCGAAGAGGGTTTCGACATTGGGACGAAGTTCGATGTTTTTCTTCATCGAGAGTTTAAATTCACCTCGGGCGCAGCCTGCGCTGGATGCGGTGCAAAGTTGGATACCTGGGGGATAGAGACGCGAGAGTGCAGATGTGGATTCGGCTGGACGGATTGCTTCTGGCCAAAGACAGATAGCATTGGGCAGGAGCGTACCGTGTTCGCCGCCTGGAGTCAACAAAAGAAAGGCGGAGTACGGAGCGCGAGTTGTTGAACGTTCGAAGTACGTTCATCTGCTGATGAATTAGATGTGCGGCGGAGGGTGGCGGGTGGGAAAAAAGATGCGGCGGGTGGGGAAGGTCAAAGGCGATTTGCGGTTGAGACTTCTAGTCGAGGAAATCGACGAAGCTGTCGGTGATCTCGGCTCCGTGATTGTTGGCGATGCGAGTGGCTGCCGACTCCACCTGCTTCATGAGACCTGTGAGGTAATCACGCGAGGAAGAGATGGCGACGACGCCGAGCGTCGCGGTCTGCCAGAGATCGGTGGGGTCGATCTCTGCCACGGAGATGTTGAAGGCGGAGCGGAGACGATCTTTGAGGCTGCGCAAAACCTGACGGCGGTCTTTGAGGGACTGGGCGGCTTCAATGCGGAGTTCGAGCGTGAGATGCGCGATGGGCATAGGCGGACGCCGGATGCGAGTGTAGGAAGAAGCGCTGGGCGAATGCAAGAACGAATCAAAAAAAGAAGGCTCCATCCGGAGACGGAGCCTTGAAGAGGAAGCGACGACTTACCTGGCTACGTTCTTGCCAAAGGCGAACGTGGGACCGACAGACATCCGCACGCTGTTACGGGAGTTGGCGAGCAGGCCGCTAAAAAGGTCCACATGCACGAATTCGATATCGGCGCGCAGGTGAAAGTGCTTCGTCATGTTGTAATCCCAACCGCCGCCAACACCGTAGAAGTAGGTGGTGTCATTGGGCCGCAGGGTTCTAAGCACAGGTGAGGTTATACCCAAGAGTCCTGCAACCGGCTGTTGGGCAAGCAGGGCCGGGATCACGATATTTGCGACAAAGGGGTCGTTGTGGCTTTGGATCGAAATGTTCTCATGGATGGCGCCGATGGAGGGATGGATGAAGAGTGTGATCCTCTTGAAGTGCCGGTAATTGAGCTGCGGCCCGGCCGTGTAGGTCTGGGTGGTCGCCTCGAACGGGGCATAGAGCCGATAGTTGGTCGGAATTGAAATTCCAAAGCCAGCTGGAGGCGGCGCCGCAAACGCTCCGGCCTCACCAAGAGTGACTAATTCGCCGAGCTCGGCGTCATACGCCGGCTTCAGTTCGCTGGGGAGCAGTGTGCCTCTGCCGAACTGAATGCTGTAATCAACGCCAAAAGCGAGCCACTTTGTAAGGTTGAGACCAATCTGCGTATTAAATCCGCGCTGCGAAAGGTTCACGTCGGGTGAATCCAGATAACTGTAGCCGGTGTAAAAGTCGTAACGGCCGACATAGTCCTGCTGTGCGAAGGCACAGGCGGAAAGAGCGAATAGCAGCACTACCAAAAATAATTTCTTCATTCTCCAGCTCCATGTTTCCTTGCGCGGACGATGATTGCAGCCATCTGTCGGGGCAGGAACTCTGTTTTTTGAATCTCTCAGCATCGGATTGGATGCCTGTTGGAACAAAGTAGGTTCGCAATAATTTTCAGGTTGGAACTTAATGCCTCTGCACGAGCCGCAATTCATTCAGCGCGGCAGACAGCGATCGTTTTGTACCTCCAAAACATTCGCTTGGAAGTTTCATCAACTTCCAGGAGATGACGCAATTCCCCGGATGCAGACCCTGAAGATCAATTCAGGGTCTCTGAATAAAGTGGAGGAATATTACACGAATCCGGGGATGCAATCGAGGAAAAATGTGGAGCGGGGATGCACTTGGGACGAGAAGTAGAAGCAACTGCGCGGCCAACAACCCGGGCTTGTTCGTTCTGATTGAGAAGCTTTGGACTGCACGGAAGACTTGGCGGAGCGTGGGTTCTTCGCTTTGCTCAGAATGACCCAACAAGGACAAGAGCAAGGGCAACGGCAACTACCCCACACCTGCTAACTGCGGCAGATATGGGGCACCAGAAGCAAGTCAACTACCCCACGTTAGCCAAGACGCTTTGCAGCCGGGTACGCGGCGAATGCTGCCGCTCCGGCTGCAGGCGCTCGACGCTAGATCAACTGGGTGGCGACCTTCTCGGTTAAGAAGGCTTCGATCACGTCACCCTTCTTGACATCGTTGTAGTTGTGGATGCCGATGCCGCACTCCATGCCGGTGCGAACTTCGCTGGCGTCATCCTTAAAGCGCTTGAGCGAAGAGATCTTGCCGGTGAAGACCACGACGTTGTCGCGGAGCAGCCGGACTTCGGAATCGCGCTTGATGGTGCCGTCGAGAACCTGGCATCCGGCGATGGTTCCGATCTTGGGGATGCGGAAGGTGTCTTTGACCTCGGCACGTCCCTGGTAAGACTCCTTGATGGTTGGATCGAGGAGGCCGGTCATGGCTTTCTTCATCTCATCCTGCAGCTCATAGATGATGGAGTGGAGACGGATATCGACCTTCTCCTGCTCTGCCATCTCCTGGGCTTTGCGTTCGGGACGGACGTTGAAGCCGATGATGATGGCGTTGGAGGCAGCAGCCAGAAGAACGTCACTCTCGGTGATTGCGCCGACCGAGTGACGCAGCACTTTGATGCGCACTTGGTCTCCGGAGAGCTTCATCAGCAGGTCATTGATGACTTCGACCGAACCCTGCACATCACCCTTGAGGATGATGTCGAGCTGCTTGCTGCCCTCGTTCTTGATCTGCTGAGCAAGGCCTTCGAGCGAGACGCGGGCGGTTTTTGCCAGCACGGCTTCGCGGGCCTTGGCTTCGCGGTAGTCGGCAATTTCACGGGCCTTCTCGCGCTCGGCAACCACCACGAACTGATCGCCTGCCTGGGGCAGGCCTTCGAGTCCGAGGATTTCAACCGGAGTGGAAGGACCAGCTTCTTCGAGTGGACGTCCGCGATCATCAAACATGGCGCGAACCTTGCCGAAGATGTTGCCGACGACGAAGTTCTCACCGGCGTGGAGGGTGCCGTTGTCGATAAGGACGGTGGCAACCGGGCCGCGACCGCGATCAAGCTTGGCTTCCAGCACGGCGCCGGTAGCGAGGCGCTCAGGCGTGGCCTTGAGCTCCTTCATGTCGGCGACGAGGCAGATCATTTCCATGAGCTGGTTGAGATTGGTGTGCTGCTTGGCGGAAACGTCGACGTAAATGGTGTCACCACCCCAGTCTTCAGGGAGGAGTCCGCGGTCGGCAAGCTGCTTTTTGACGCGATCAGGCTGGGCGTCAGGCTTATCGATTTTGTTCACGGCGATGATGAGCGGAACTTTTGCGGCCTTGGCGTGGTCAATGGCCTCAATGGTCTGAGGCATGACACCGTCATCGGCGGCGACGACGAGTACGACGATATCCGTGACCTTGGCGCCGCGGGCACGCATGCGGGTGAAGGCTTCGTGACCAGGGGTGTCAAGGAAGACGATCTCGCGACCGAGTGCGGGCGAGTTGGTGTCCGTGATCTTTACCTTGTAAGCGCCGATGTGCTGGGTGATACCGCCAGCTTCGCCACCGGCTACGTTGGTGGTGCGAATTGCATCGAGCAGGCTGGTTTTACCGTGATCGACGTGGCCCATGATTGTGACCACAGGAGGACGAGTGACGGTGTTGAAGACGGCCTCGTTCTCCTGCTCGATGGCCTGGGCGTCGTAATCCTGCTGGATCTGATCTTCAAAGCTGATGACCGAACTCTCGGCTCCGAAGTGGCGGGCCATGTCACGGGCGAGGTCTTCACTCAGGGTCTGGTTGATGGTGGCAAAGACGCCGCGAGCGAGGAGACGCGCGATAAGATCCTTGGCGCGAATATCGAGCTTTTCGGCGAGATCCTTTACGCTGACACCTTCTGAGATGGTGATGGCGCGGGTGATCGGCATCGGCTCATTGCTGAGCGACAGCCGGGGCGGCGGGGTAAAGCCCTTCATTGGGCCTTCCTGCTTGCCGCGAGGGCCCTGATAACGCTGGCCAGGACGGCGCGCAGGAGCTCCTGCACGAGCGCCGGGACGCGGTGCTGCGCCCGGAGGCGGGGCGCCAGCGGCTGCGCCTAGCAGACCACCGGGACGGGGCGGACCACCGGGACGCGTACCCATTCCGGGGCGTCCTGCCATGGGCGGACGGCCTCCTGGGGTGGGAGCGCTGCGGGTGGGATGCATGGGACGGCGTTCGCCGGGACGGAAGGGCGGACGCGAGCCGGGTACACCGGGAGCCGCGCCGGGAGCACCGGCAGGTCCTGCGGAGGTTTGTCCCGGACGGGGACGCTGGAAAATGGGCTGGCCGCGAACAGGCAGACCCGTGCGGTTGGCCATGGTAGAAGGCGGCTGCGGCGGACGCGGTGGCGCCGGCGGCGGAGCGGTGTAGACCGGACGCGGACCTGTCTGCGGCACGATCATGCGGCGGGCCGGCGGTGCGGCAGGCGCAGGGCGCGAAGCACCGGGCTGCGCCGCCTTGTGAGCGACAGGCTTGACTGAAGCAGCATCGGCGGCAGGCGCAGACGTTGCTTCGGAAGCCGGAGCCTCGGTGACCGGAGCGGCCGGTGCAGCTTCGACGGGCGCGGCGGTTACGGGTACGGCTGATTCGATTGGAGCAGCGGCCTTGGGAGCCTGTGCGACAGGCTCAACAGGCGCGACAGCTTCCGCAGGCGGCGCGGCGGCGACCGGTGCGAGAGGCTTGGGCGGCTCGACGCGCGCGGCTTCGAGGTGCGAAGTATCGACGCGCGAAACCTGGGAGCGCTGGGCGACCGACTCCGGAGTGATCATGCGCGGAGCGCGCTCAACGACGACGGGAGCCGGAGCGACAGGCTTGGCCGCGACAGGCTTGTTGACGATGGCCTTGGGCGGAGCGGGCGGCGGCGGCACGGGCGGACGCGAAGGTGCGGCGGCCTCCGTTGACGACTGCTCTTTGCGGGCGAGAATGGCCCTGACGGCATCGCCGGGTTTGGAAATATGGGAGAGATCGATTTTGGGGCGGAACTCTTCGCTGCCGCCGCTGCGATGCCTGGCAGGCGCACCGCTGGTCTCATGGAAGTACTTGCGTACCTTCTCGGCCTCATCCACTTCCACGGAGCTGGAGTGGGTCTTCTTCTCCGTGACGCCGACTTTGATAAGCACGTCGAGAATCTGTTTGCTTTTTACTTCCAGCTCGCGAGCCAGATCGTTAATTCGAATCTTCATCCGCCGTTCGTTCCCTTATGCCTGAACCGTTCCACCTGAAGGAGCGGCGTGGCTGCGCCGAAGCGCGATATTGCTTGACTGGAGCGGTCCCCGCTTGCGAAGACATCCACTGCTGCGTTTGCCTGGGCATGCAGCCCAGAAACTGGCTTCTGTACAAGAAGCTATCGCGGGCGCAGCCACTGGCCACGCCCCGATGTGTTATTTGTTGCCCGGGTTTTCGTCGTGCTCGCCCGGATGCTGTTCTTGATTTTTCACTTCACCGGTGTCGGCGACGTTGCCGTCGCTCTCACCAAGGGCTTCCACCGGCACCTGTACTTCGGCGAGTGCGGCCTCGGCATCCGGGGCCAGCAATGGGTCAGAAGTGTACTCGGCTTCGGCCGCGTCGGCAGAGACTTCCTCCCCGGCTGCCGTTTCCTCTTCGACTGCGACTTCCTGCCCGGCAGATTCGAGGGTGGAGAAGTAATTGTTGACCGCAACGGAAATCTTCTCGACCGTCTCGGAATCGATGCCCGGAATGGCTTCGAGCTCTTCGGGGGTCATGTCGGCCAAGGCTTCGACGCTTGTAATGCCGGCGTCGGAGAGCTTTTCAAGGACCGGATCTCCGAGTTCGGCGGCAATGTTTTCAAGCGAGGTAGCGGAGTTGCCGACCAGCGAATTCATCTGCTGCTCAACCTCCTGACGCTTTTCTTCCTCGCTCTTGATATCGATCTTCCAGCCGAGAAGCTTGGCGGCGAGACGGACGTTCTGTCCTTTTTTGCCGATGGCGAGCGAAAGCTGGGTGTCGTCAACGATGACTTCGAGATGCTTGTCATGGCTATCGACGATGGAGACGCGGGAAACCTTGGCGGGCTGCAGAGCTTTCTCGGCGAAGGTTACGGCGTCTTCGTGATATTCGATGATGTCGATTTTTTCGCCACGCAGCTCGCGGATGATCGATTGCACGCGCATACCCTTCATGCCGACGCAGGCACCGACGGCGTCCACATCTTTATCACGCGACATGACGGCGATCTTGGTGCGCTCTCCAGCCTCGCGGGCGATGGCGCGAATGACGACCGTGTTGTCATAAATCTCTGGCACCTCGGTCTGAAAGAGGTTGGAGACAAGTTCAGGAGCAGCGCGGCTGACGATGACTCCGGGGCCCTTGGTTGCCCTTTCGACCTTGGTGATGACGACGCGGACGCGCTCTCCGGCGGCGAAGGACTCCAGCTTGCTCTGCTCTTTGCGGGGCATGCGGGCTTCGGCTTTGCCGAGGTCGAAGATGTAATCCGGACCTTCGATGCGCTTGACCGTGGCATTTACAACTTCATTGACGCGGCCATGATACTCGTTGAAGACGGTGTCGCGTTCGGCCTCCCGCACCTTCTGGAAGATGACCTGCTTGGCGAGCTGGGCGGCGATTCGTCCGAGACCTTCGATGGACTTTTCCTGGAGCAGTTCACCGCCGACGACGGCGTCTTCGCTGATCTTGAGCGCCTCATCGAGCGAGATCTGAATCTGCGGATCTTCGATGTCGTCTTCCGTTGGAAGGATCTCTCTGACGGAGTATGCGCGAATGGCGCCGGTTTCACGATCGAGGACGGCGCGCAGACTCTCCTGCGTCTTGTAGAACTTGCGCGTGGCGACGACGATGGCGTCCTCAACGGCGGAAACGACGATGTCGGGATTGATTCCCTTCTCGCGGCTCAACGCGTCGATCACGTTATAAAGTTCACTTGCCATAATTCCCTGCCACCTTCAAAATGCGGGACCGCGCCCGCTTAGATTCTTGCCTGTCCGGACTGGCGCCGGAAGCGCTTTGTTGGAATTGCACGCGGTGCGAAGCCGCGCTACTTAAAGACGAATCAGAGCTCAGGAACCAGACTGGCCTTCTCGACGTTCGAGTAAGGCACGACGACGACTCCGGCTCCCTGCGCCTTGGCCTTCTTGCGGCTGCCCACCTGGTCTAAATCGACGGTAAGCTGACCGGCAGCAAAGCTTACAAGACGTCCCTCAAAATGACGGTTGCCGTTTACCAGTTCACGCGTACTGAACTTGACGAGACTGCCGGCGAACTGCTCGAAGTGCTCCGGCTTAAAAAGCTTGCGGTCAAGGCCGGGAGAGGAAATCTCCAGCACATAGGCCGCACCGGGAACCGCGTCTTCCACATCGAAAATGGTTGAAACTTCACGACTGTAAGTGACGCAATCCTCATGGGTGACGCCACCAGGCTGTCTATCTATATAGATGCGCAGGGTGCGGCTTGCACCGCTGCCCTTGAGCTCGAGATCCCACAGGACGAGGCCACTGGATTGAGCAACTCTTTCCGCTATTTCACGAACTTTATCGAGCGCAAATGCCATGCTTGAATCAAAACTCCGCGGCGGCCATGCCGCCTTCGCTGCATCCTGCAACGACCGTAGCTTCCCTAACAGGCCTCGCGGCTGCCTGCCTTCGCCAAACTCGCAAATGGACAGGGGAATGAATCAGGAACGCGGACCACAAAGTCCGCAAGCTGCTCACGTCCGGGTTCGACCCAGGAACACGGGCGGAAACACATCCGCAGCTATCACCTGAGAGTATAGCGCCGCTGCGGGAGGGAATACAACCAAGGACGCGAGACGGCCCCAGGACGGTGCCGCAGGCGACGCCGGGGAAGATTTCCGGTTTCCGAAGATTGGATAGCCGCATTGATTGAAAAGATTCACGGCGCCAGCGAACTGCCCAGCGAATGATGCAAGGCACGTTAGAATGATGAAGCAGAATGAGAAGATGCAATTCCCTGCCGGTAGATACTGGTGACTTGGAGTACTTGTGAGAATTTTTCGGATTGGGCTGCTGATGCTGGCGGCTATGGCAATTGCGGCGCCCCTGGTTGGGCAGAACGCAGCGCAAGACGCAACACAGAACGCAGCCCGCGATATGGTGCAGGAGATCAATGCGCCAGAAGCGCAGTGGCACTCGGTTAGAACAGAGGAAGCGGTAGTCAACTGGCCGCTGATCGCCGAGGATGCACAGGGAGCGACTCAGAGCGCGTCGCAACAGACAGCACAGGACGCAGCCCAGAGCGCAGGCCAACCGCCAGCGCAGCAAAAAGGCACCCCTCAGGGCGGCCCTCCGCTAACCGGCGCGCACGAGACGGCGCAGGAGCAGAGTCAGCGCGAAAAAGCAGAGGAGCAGATTAAGGAGCAGGAAAAGCAGAGGGTTCTGGGGATTATTCCGTCATTCAACGTCAGTTATCGCGATGATGCCGTCTCGCTGGCGGGGTGGCAGAAGATTCGCCTTGCATTCCGCACTTCGATCGATCCCGTGACTTTCGGCGCTGCTTTCCTGGTGGCTGGATACCACGAGGCATTGAACGATGTGGGGTTTGGGTGGGGCATCAAGGGTTATGGACAACGGGCCGGGGCGGCTTACCTAGACACCTTCGACAGCAACATGATTGGCAATGGGATTCTGCCGGCACTGCTACACCAAGATCCGCGCTATTTCCGCCTGGGCCGTGGAACGAAGACCCATCGCATCCTGTACGCGACGGCAGCAGCTTTTATCTGCAAGCATGACAACACCGGAAGGTGGGAGCCGAACTACTCCAACGTGCTGGGAAACATCGCTGCGGGAGCGATTTCAAATCTGTATTATCCGGGAAATAATTCAGGCGTGGGACTGACCATCTCGAATGGTCTGATTGTGACTGCCGAGGGAGCGTTCGGGGCAATGTTCCAAGAGTTCTGGCCGGATATCTCACGGAAGTTGCTCCACAAGGATCCTACGCACGGCAGAGATGCAGAGGCCAAGGCTGGCGGCGAGCAGAAACCGTAGAACACAAGCGAATGGTTCAGGCGTCACGACGCATTCCGCGATTCTCTTGAAAAAAATGGGACGGATACAGGTTTAGCGCGATCCGGCCCTTAAGGAGGAACGTTAAGGATGCTTTGTATAAGAACAGCATGGCCTGATATGTGACAAATGGGAAATCGTAAGTTTTTATGAGTGCTATAAGCTGGCGGAAGAGCGCCATGTTTGCATGACCCCCTCTGACTTCATACAATGCGGTATGACCTTCCCCCTTGGACAATTCAATGATTAATTTTCCGGTTCCAGAGGCTCTGACCTTCGATGACGTGTTGCTTTTGCCCGAGAAATCAGACGTTGTTCCGACCGAAGTCAATACGCAGGTACAGCTCACTCGCAAGATCCGGTTGAACATTCCGATCATCAGCGCCGCCATGGACACGGTGACCGAATCGAGAATGGCGATTGCGCTGGCGCAGCAGGGCGGGCTGGGAATCGTACACCGGAATCTGACGATTGAGCAGCAGGCGGGCGAGATCGACAAGGTGAAGCGCTCCGAGAGCGGCATGATCGTGGATCCGATCACGATTGAACCGGAACGCAAGATCAGCGACGCGCTGGAATTGATGCGGCGCTACCGCATCAGCGGCGTACCGGTCACCAAGGGCAAGAAGCTGGTCGGAATCCTCACGAATCGCGATCTGCGTTTTGAAAATCGGACGGATATTCCCATCAACCAGATCATGACCAAGGAGAACCTGATCACGGTTCCGGTGGGGACGACGCTGGAGCAGGCGGAGCAGATTCTGCATCATCACCGGGTGGAAAAGCTGCTGGTGGTGGACGAAAATTACGAGCTCAAAGGACTGATCACGGTCAAGGATATTCAGAAGAAGCTGAAGTATCCGGGCGCGGCAAAGGACGAGCAAGGACGTTTGCGGGTGGGCGCGGCAATTGGCGCAACCGGTGACTTTCTGGAACGCGCGCAGGAGATGGTACGCCTGAAGTGCGATGTTCTGGCGATTGATAGCGCACACGGACATTCGTCGCGCGTGATGGAAGCGATTAAGACGATCAAGCGCACGCTGCCTGAAGTATGCCTGCTGGCCGGAAATGTTGCCACCTATGAAGGCACGGCGGAGTTGATCTCCTGCGGAGCCGATGGCGTAAAGGTTGGCATAGGGCCGGGCTCGATCTGTACCACGCGGATTGTGACAGGCGCGGGAGTTCCGCAGATTACGGCGATTGCGGAAGCGTCGCGGGCGGCACGCGATACCGGGGTTCCGATCATCGCCGACGGCGGCGTCAAGTATTCGGGAGATATATCAAAGGCCATTGCAGCCGGAGCGAGCGTGGTGATGATTGGCTCGCTGCTGGCTGGAACGGAGGAGAGCCCCGGCGAAACCATTCTCTACCAGGGACGCACGTTCAAAGCGTATCGCGGCATGGGCTCTCTGGGCGCAATGGCGCAGGGGTCTAGCGAGCGGTATTTCCAGAGCCTGGACGATCCGGCGGAATCACACCGCGGGCTGGACAACGGCATGGAAGAAGGCAACCGCCTGGCCAAGCTGGTTCCAGAAGGGATCGAAGGGCGGGTGCCATATCGCGGCACGGTGGCCATGATGGTGCATCAACTGGTGGGCGGATTGCGCAGCGGCATGGGATACGTGGGCTGCGGGTCCATTGAAGAGATGCAGCAGAAAGCGCGCTTTATCCGGATCAGCGGCGCGGGCTTGAAGGAAAGCCATGTGCATGACGTAACGATCACGCGCGAAGCTCCAAACTATCGCGCGGAATAGCTTCAAAAGGGCCTGAAAGGCAGAGCGCACCTTCCTGGCGCAAGAAAAAGCGCCAGGAGAAATGAGCGAGGACGATTGAAGCGCCCACGAGAGCTCTTCTGGCATTACTGGCTGCCGGTGCTGGGGATGCTGACGCTGATCAAGATGGAGTCCACGGACAGCATGTCTGGGCAAAAGACCTTCGGTCTTCTGCAACACATGTTTCTGTGGGCGGGTATCCATGTGAGCGATTCGCAGATGGGGATGCTCAACCTGGTGATGCGCAAGAGCGGTCACATGGTCGGCTATGGTTTGCTCTGCTTATTCTGGATGTTGCTGTTTCGCGGGAGCTACTGGCTGCAACACGAGTACAAAAGCTCATTGCGAGGAAGCATCCAGGTGCGACGAGTGCTTTGGCGCTCCGACTGGGCGTGGCTGGCGGTGTTGCTGACGTTCGTGGTGGCCTCAGCCGATGAACTGCACCAGATGAGCATTCCGAGCCGCAGTGGAAGCTGGTGGGATGTATCAATTGACACGGGCGCAGGCGTGGTGGCACTGATGCTTGTGCGGAGCAGAGCCGGGCGCGTCTCACGCGAACGGCGGGCGTAAGAGCACGCGGCAAGGGGCGCCGCTCCGGCCGCTGACGCTCGTCGGGTACGCGGCAAGGGGCGCCGCTCCGGCCGCTGACGCTCGTCGGGTACGCGGCAAGGGGCGCCGCTCCGGCCGCTGACGCTCGTCGGGTACGCGGCCAGGGACGCCGCTCCGGCCGCTGACGCTCGTCGGGTACTGGCGCTACGGTCTTCCTACGTTGATCCAGGCTCGGGTCTGGTGGTCACTGGTTCGGGCGAGTCCGAAGGTGATCACGCCTAGTGGCGAGTTGAGCAGGATGCCGAGCGATCCGCTTTGAGGGCTTTGCCACGAATCGAGCGGCTGCCTGATTCCGGCCACGTCATACCATGCGCCTAGCTGTGGGCGCTCTCCGAAGAGTTTGAAACCGCTGAATGGACGCCTGTAGGCAGCCTCTCCCATGGCGTAGGAGGTGGCGTGGAACTGTTCGAAGCGGAAACCGCGCAGATCGGCTTCGCCTCCGAGGGGAAAGAGGTCGAAGTAGTTGAGCTCGGCGCCGAAGCTGGATGCTGCGGCGAACGATGTGGTGAGAACTCCCTCCAGCAGAGGAACGTGCTGATCGAGCGAGGCTCGCGCCAAGGGCACGGTGCGCGCATCGGACTGGCGGTAGATCGCCTTCATGTATCCGGTGAACAAGGTGCCGCGGGTTGGCAGCGATCCGTCGTCAAGGGTATTCCAATCTGCCTGGAGGCGCGGAGCGACAAAAGCTCCCGGAGTGACCGGAAGTGTGCCCGCAAACTGCACGCTGGAGGGCCGCTCGGCTCCGACTTCCACGCCCGCACGCAGGCGCAGACGCTGTCCCATTCCATAACCGAAATCGAATGATCCGGAGTAAATGTCACGCCAGTTGGTGAAGTGCTGAGTGCCACTGTAGGTAGCGCTGTTCTGGCGCTGCAAGGTGAGCGCGGGCGACCAGAACCAGTGGCTGACGGCGACGGGATATTGGTATTCGGCGAGGATTCCGGGACTGTAGCCGATGGAGGCCTGGAGGCGGTAGTGCGCGCGATAGGCATCCTGCGGAAGCATTACGCCGAAAGCCATTAACGTGCCGCGGGTAGGCTCGCCATTGGCTACCGCGAGTTGCAGTGATGGACGAATGATTAGCTGGCTGCCTGAGCGCGGATCGACCTCGGCGATGATCGGCGGTGGTGCAGCGGACGGTGACCCGGCGGTTGGAGAGGCGACGGGTCCCAGGCGGTAGAACGCGGCAGGGAGTGCGGAAGAGGCGACGAGGGTTGAGAGCTCGTGCTCGATTTGCGGCAGTGAAAGCTGGCCGTTGCGGCGGTCGATCTCAGCCTGGGCGTGGCGCGCAAGGGCAGCGTCCGCCGAACTGGCCAGCACACGCGCGGTTTGCGGAGGAACGGGCTTCATACGTTCCTGACGTTCGGCGAGGTAGGCGGCCCAGTCAGCGTCATTCAAGGCCAGGGTGGCGAGGAAGCGCTCTTTCTGCGCGGCGGCCTGGTAACCGCGCTCCACCAATTCATGCACGTGCGAGTAGTCTGTGCCGCCGATGCCAACCAAGGACGGCGCGAGCACGAGGTCCGCGTTGCGGAGGTTGTCACTCTCGGTTCTTGAAACCGCAACGGAGACCGCCTGGGTGAGGACGTTGGTGAGAGATTGGAGCTGCTTTTGGGGTGGAATCGGGAGGCTGAAATGAACGCCGATTACGATGTCCGCACCCATTTGGCGCGCCACGTCGGTGGGCATGTTGTCGACAAGGCCTCCGTCTACGAGCACCTTGCCTTCCCACTCCACGGGGGTGAAAATTCCAGGCACGGACATGGTGGCGCGCATGGCGCGAGCGAGGTTTCCACGCTGGAATACGAGGGCCTCGCCGTTCTGGAGCTGGGTGGCGACACAGCGAAACGGAGTTGGCAGCAAGGCAAAATCCTGCACGGAAGAGTAGGCGAGAACCTGTCGCGAGAGGAACAGGTCGAAGGCTTCCGCAGTGCTGAGGCCCGCAGGCAGGGAAAGTCCGCGGCCGAGCCGAAGGGCGTATCCTCCGGGATATTGGGCGCGATCCTGGCGCGCTGCGATGGGGAGATCCTTGTAGTCGGCCTGGGTACGGATAACCTCTTCCCAGCCCTGCTCGTTGAAGGAGTTCTCAATCTGGGTGGGAGTGTGTCCGGTGGCGTACAGGCCTCCGACGATGCCGCCCATGCTGGTGCCGGCGATGGCATCTACCGGGATGTGATGCTCCTCAAAATACTGCAACACGCCGACATGGGCGAGGCCGAGGCTTCCGCCGCCGGAGAGCGCAAGGGCGACGCGGGTGCGATGGGTAGCAGACGGCTGGACTTGGGGCGCAGGCTGCGCCTGCGCGGCGATTGGCAGAAAGAGCACGGTAAAGAATAAAGCGCGTATGAAATCCATGGAGAGCAGCTCGCGAAACTAGCATAACGCGAAGAGGGTAGGGAGAGTGGCGCCAATTGTGGCAGGGATTTCAAGAACAACCGCAGGAGCAACGGCCAGATCAACAGACCCACATCTGCCAACTGCGGCAGATATGGGCCACCAGAAGCATCTTCACCCAATCTACCGGCGCTACAGCGTTAGTTCCGCAAGCACCAAGTTGTCTTCCAGGTCTGGAGCGCTGAGGTGGAAGCCAAGGCGTTTGCACAACTGCTGCATCTCGCGGTTTTCTCCGAGCATGTTGGAGTGGACTTTGTGGAGGTGCTGATCACGCGCCACCTTGATGAGGCGGCGATAGAGTTCTCCGCCAAGGCCCTTGCCCTGCAACTCGTCTTGCACTAATCCGGCGAGTTCGGCCTCGGGGCGTCCGTGGATTTTGCTCAGTCTGCCGACGGCAATAATGTCAGGCGATCCGTCGGGCTTTTTGCGCTCGGCGACCAATGCCATCTCACGGTCATAGTCGATGAAACAGATGCGCGTCATACGTTCATGCGCGGTGCGCTGAGTCAGCTTTAGCGGCTGGAAGTAGCGCAGGTATACGGAACGCTCACTGAGCTTCTTGTGGAACTCAACCATCAGGGGTTCGTCCTCAGGCCGGATGGGCCGGATGAGAACCTCCTCGCCGTCTTTCATGGTCCAAGAGGAGACGTACTGCGCGGGGTATGGACGGATGGCGGAGCGCGGAAGTTTATCGTCGGGCACGCTCTTGTCATGCACAACCACACGCGCGTCAAGGGCGAGCAATCGTTCGGCAGAGGCGAGCACGGGATTGATGTCAATCTCCTTGATCGCCGGGTTCTCAATGACGAGGTCGCTGAAGCGCACCATCAACTCTTCAAGAGCCGCGAGGTCCACGGACTTACGTCCACGCACGCCCTTGAGCGCCTTGTAGATTCGGGTTTGCTCCATCATGCGGCGGGCCAGCGTGGTGTTGAGCGGGGGCAGGGCTAGCGAGCGATCTTCGAACACTTCCACCAACTGGCCTCCCGTACCAAACAGCAGCACGGGGCCAAACTGCGGATCGAGCGAGGAGCCGAGAATCAGTTCATAGCCCTCCTGCTTGGCGAAGGGCTGCACGCTAACGCCCTGGAAGTGTCCGAGGCCTACCTTTGCCTCGACGGAATCACGAATCTGGGTGAATGCCTTCCGCACACTGGGCGCGTCGGGAAGGTTGAGAATGACTCCGCCCACATCTGTTTTGTGAGTGATGGTGAAGGAGTGGAGTTTGAGCACCACGGGATATCCAATGGCCTCGGCGCACTTCACCGCTTGGTCTTCGGTTTCGGCGATTTCGGTGGGGACGCTGGGAATTCCGTAGGACTCCAACAGCTTCTTGGATTCGTACTCGGTCAGAATGGTGCGGCCGCCGGAGCGCACGGCGGAGAGAATCTGAGAGGCGTGGGCACGATCAGGCTGGAAGGAGGCAGCGTTGGGCGATGGCGTTTCATACAGTCCACGCAGGTTGTAGGAGTAGCGCCACATGTAATTGAAGGCCCTGACCGCCGTGTCTGGATAGTAGAAGCTCGGAATACCCGCCTGGTTCAGAATGTCTTCGCCATGCTTGACGGAGTCTCCACCCATCCAACTGGCAAGCACGGGCTTGCCGAGTCCGTGGGCGTAGGGCTTCAACTGTTCGGCGATGAGGGTGGGATTAGTCATTCCCTGCGGGGTCATGATGACGAGCATGCCATCGATTTCCGAATCCTTGGCCGCAATCTCAAGCGACTTGGCGTAGCGCTCAGGCTCGGCGTCGCCGAGAATGTCCACGGGATTGGCATGGCTCCATGCGGCGGGCAGGAGCTTGTTGTAGGCGATCATGCTCTCTTCCGAGATTTCGGCCAGTTCGCCGCCGCCCTGAATCAATGCGTCAGTGGCGAGCACGCCGGGGCCTCCGGCGTTGGTGACAATGCACAATCTGTTTCCCCTGGGGCGCGGCTGCTTGGAGAGCACTTCGGTCATGTAGAAGATTTCCGCGATGGAGTTGACGCGCAACACTCCGACGCGGCGGAAAGCCGCTTCGAGAACATCGTCAGAGCCGGTCAGCGATCCGGTGTGCGAGGCTGCGGCCTTGGCGGCGGCAGCGGTGCGTCCGGCCTTGATGACGATGATGGGCTTGGTGAGTGAGACCTCACGCGCGGAGGAGAGAAACGAACTGGCGTCACCAATGGACTCCATGTAAATGACGATGGAGTGGGTGCGGGGATCGTTGCCGAAGTAATCGATGAGATCGCCCCAATTCACGTCAAGCATGGAGCCGATGGAAACGAAGCCGCTGAAGCCGACATTTTCACGGGTTGACCAGTCCAGCACCGCCGTGCAGAGCGCACCGCTCTGGCTGATGAAGGCTACATTGCCGGGTTTGGCGACGGAGTTGGCGAAGGTTGCATTCAGTCCCAGCACGGGATTCATCACGCCCAGGCAGTTGGGGCCAATGATGCGCATGCGGCCCTCGATGGTGCGCATGATCTCCGCCTCAAGTTGCTTGCCCACCTCGCCGGTTTCCTTGAAGCCGGCCGAGATCACAATTCCACAAGGCACGCCGATCTCCACGCATTCGCGGAGCAGCGCGGGAACGCCCTCTGCCGGAGTACAGACGATTACGAGATCCGGAACTTCGGGCAGGGTTTGGAGTGAGCTGTAGGCGCGAATTCCAAGAATGTTGGCGCGCTTTGGATTGATGGGATAAATGGTGCCGCCAAAGGGACTGCTGATGAGGTTCCAGAGCACGGTGCGGCCCACGGAACCGGCGCGCTCGGTGGCGCCAATGAGGGCGACACTGGTGGGTTTGAAGATGGGATCCAGCGGATGTTGGTCAGCCCGCAATACGTCATGCGCAGGACTGACATTGGAGACCTGAACTTTTCCAATTGGGCACATAGGTACTCACTCACCTTCAAAGGAACGCTTGCCAGAATCCTACACCGCGGGAGCGTTGGTTGCGGGGGAATTGGCGTTCGCCCTCCGAGTGATTCCCAATATGCGCGGTCGGGTGCAGAACAATGGCCCAGCGCGGTACGGGCCGAAGAGCGCCCGTCCGGTCGCTGACGCTCGGCCGCTCCGACCGCAGGCGCTTGGTTTTTCAGAGCGTTACGAACTTCCGGCAAGGACGACCGCGTGGTGCTCGACCCTGGGCAGCCGAGGCAAGAGCGCCACCCTGCCATAGAAGCGGCAGGGTGGCGGGATTCGATCCGGACTTGAACTCTATTTTACTTCGAGAGCCTTCTGCTCCATTGCTCTCCGTGCAATCGAGCGCCATACATCCTGCTTGCGTCGCGCACGGGAGCGGAGCAAAGCGACCGCGGCACTGGCCGCGAACAATCCACTGAGCGTTCCCGTCCACCAAGGCTGGCGCGACAGGATGATGGTCATCTGCAAAGCAAAAAATGTTCCCAAAAAAACGAAGCTTGCGCCCAATCGGCGGACTTGTGCGATGGCCGCGGGGGCAACGTTCCAATGGCCATCCTCAAAGGGAAACAACCGGTGCGGATTGAGTTGAATCCAGCTTCCGGTGAGAGCTACGGCAGTACCGAAGACGACGAGTGTCCAATCCAAAAGGGCCATGAGAACCTGGGGTGTGAAGGAAACAGGTTACGCGGATAGTATGCGGCGGCACTGAATGGTGCAGCAATATACGTTAGTGTGTGTACTTGTGGGGAAAAGCTGAAATCCGGGCTTGTCACCGCAGTCAAAGCCCTGCCGATGTTACAATCTGGATTCGCGGCATCCCTCGAAATTCCACACGGACGTGACTATCTTGGCCGAAGAAACCGAACAGAAGAGCCTGACCTACGCCGATGCAGGCGTTGACATTGAACAGGCGAACCGTACAAAACAGCGCATCAAGTACCTGGCCCACCGCACTTTCAACAAGTGCGTCCTGAGCGAAATTGGCGGTTTCGGCGGCCTGTTCCAGGTGGACAAGAAAAAGTTTACGGACCCCGTGCTGGTAAGCAGCGTGGATGGCGTGGGCACCAAGCTCAAGCTCGCCTTCGAGATGGGCGTGCATCACACCGTTGGCGGCGACCTGGTAAACCACTGCGTGAATGACATTGCGGTGCAGGGCGCGACTCCATTGTTCTTTATGGACTACCTGGCGGTAGGCAAACTGGAACTGGAGATCGCCGAAAAGGTGATCAGCGGACTGGCCGAGGCCTGCAAGCACAACGGTTGCGCGCTGATTGGCGGCGAAACCGCCGAGATGCCGGGGTTCTATCCTGACGGCGAATATGATTTGGCTGGTTTTATTGTTGGAGCCGTGGAGCGCGAAAAGATTCTGACCGGCAAAGATGTGCAGGTGGGCGATGTACTGGTTGGCTTGCCCTCTACCGGGCTTCACACCAACGGCTACTCGCTGGCCCGCAAGCTCATGTTCTCTGTGGCCGGATACACGCCGGATACCTATGTGAACGAGATGAAAGGTAAAGTGGGCTCAGAGCTGATGAAGCAACACAAGAGCTATTGGCCGATCGTACGCCGCGTGGTGGATGCGGATTGCGCCAGCGCGATGGCCCACATTACCGGCGGCGGCATTACCGAGAACCTGCCGCGGGTGCTGCCCAAGGGCGTAGGCGCGCTGGTTGAAATGGGAAGCTGGCCGGTTCTGCCCATCTTTGAGCACATGCAGAAGATTGGCAACATTGAACAGGCCGAGATGATGCGCACGTTCAATATGGGGATCGGCATGATCCTGGTAGTTCCGGCGAAGAAGTTCAAGAAGGTGCAGACCATTCTCGACCGCGCTGGAGAAAAGGGCTACGTGATTGGCCGCACGGTGAAGGGCGAACGCAAGGTGCAGTACACGTAAACAGCTCTTCAAGATTTCCAAGGAATGATCGCGGGTGGGCCGGAATCAGAGGCTGCCCGCGATTTTCTTGGCCGCTGCCATGCCGTTCCGCACGGCGTAGTTGGTTCCGCGATCTTCGGGATAGACCTGTCCCATGGTCGCGAGGTAGAGATTCTTCAACTCCCCTTGCATGTCCGGAATGAGTTTGCTGTGATGCAGTCCCACGATGGGCTGCGAGTAATCGGCGCGCCAGACGGTTGAGTTCGTGACCCAGGCGGCGTCAAACTCCGGGAACATCTTCCGCAGCGCGGCTATGGCAAACTCGGAGGCATCATGGTCGCTCATCCGGTACAGCGCATCTTCGGGAGGAAGATACTTTGAGAGATACACAATGTGCCGGCCCCCGTAGGACGATGGCGGCTCAAAGTTGGTGTGCTCGATGACGGCGACGAACGGAAACGACGGATCATTGACGTTGAGCCAGTAAGTGGATGACAGACTGCGCGAGAGTTCGAGCACGATGCAGATGTTTGAGAGATAGCGTATCTTGCGCAGGCTTTCCACGTATGTGGGCGTGCAGGTTTCGGCCAGCAGCGCCGCCGAAACCGGCAGCGGCGTAGTCAGCAACACGCAACGCGCTTCAATCTGTTCTCCGGCTGCGGTTCTCACTCCTGTAGCGGTTCCCTGCTCGGCGGTAACGGTCTGGGCTGCACAGTTCAGCAGGACTTCGCCTCCCAGCAAACGGATCTGGTCCACGACCTCATCGACCAGAGCCGCGAAGCCTCCCTTGTAGTAGGTCAGAACCTCTTGTCCGGCCTTGCCGCGGCTACCTCCGCGCAATTTCAGCTTGTTCCAGAACCAGACGGCGGAGACCTCATCGGCTGCGGCTCCGAACTTGCCTACCAGCAAGGGCTCCCACACGACGCGATAGACTTCTGGGCCGCAGAGTTTTACGAGCCACTGTTTGGCGGTAAATGCCTCCAGCGACTTCCAATCTTTTACGCGCCGGGCGGCCAGTGCGACGTAGCCGAGCCGCAGCCGATTGATGAATGAGAGAGGCGTGAAGCAAAGAACATCTTTAGGCCCGCTGAGGCGGAAGAAGCGATGCGCGTAGTACATTCCGGTGCGCGTTGGGCGTTCAAGAATTTGATTTTCACGACGCAGGCTGCGAACGAGGTCGAGGACGTGGGTGTCGCTTGAAAACCAGTGGTGGTAGAACTTTTCCAGCCGCTCGGTGCCTACGCGGAATGAGCCTGCGAGGCCTCCGGGTTCAGCGTCTTTCTCAACCACACAGACTTTGAAACTCCTGCGGGATAACTCCAGGGCTGCAGACAGCGCGGTGAATCCGGCGCCTACAATTACGACATCGGCCTTACGCATGAGTGTCGCGATCTGCGCCGGTTGTGCGAGCTGGCTGCGCACCATGGCTCATGACTTCACGCACTAAAAAGAGCGGCCGCTGCTTGACTTCGGTGTAAATGCGACCGATGTACTCGCCTACAATTCCGAGGCTCAACATCTGAACGCCGCCCATGAACAGCCCCGCGATGAACAGCAGGGTCCATCCTGGGACCCATATTCGCGTGAACAAGCGCAAAGTCAAGGCGTACAGAATTCCGAAGCTTGCCAGTAGCGCCGAACACAGCCCCATCAAGCTTACAAGCCTAAGCGGCACCACGGTGAAGGAAAGCACTCCATCCACGGCGAGCCCCAGCATCTTGCGCAGGGGATACTTGGTGACTCCGGCGGCGCGCGACTGCCGCTCATATTGCAAGCCATATTGACGGAAGCCGATCCAACTGGACATTGCACGCAGCAGCCTATGCTGCTCTTTCATGCGCAGCATGGCATCCACGGCACGGCGGTCGAGGAGGCGGAAGTCGCCAGCGTCCACCGGAATCTTGGTATCAGAAAGCGCGTTCAAGACGCGATAGAACCAGCGCGCGGTCGCCAGCTTAAAATGGCTTTCGCCGGGACGCGCCGTCCGCACTCCATACACGACTTCGTAACCTGTCTTCCACAACTCCAGCATTTTCAGCAGCACTTCCGGCGGATCCTGGAGGTCGGCGTCCATGATCGCAACGGCATCGCCTTCGGCGTATTCGAGGCCGGCGGAGACGGCGCGCTGATGTCCGAAGTTACGCGCCAGGTCCACCACTTTCACGTGCGGGTCAGAGGCGAAAAGTTCGCGCAGTAGTTCGGGCGTTTGATCGCGTGAGCCATCGTTTACGTACACGATCTCGTAGGAATCCGCCGCGGAGAGCACTCGCGTCAACGCTTCGTGGCACGTGTGCAACACTTCCTGCTCATTGAAGCAGGGCACGACCACCGAAAGTTGACACGAGGAGATGAGGGAGTTCACGGCTTGAATTATAGAAGAGATCGTTAAGATTCCCACAGTTGATTGAATGGGTGCGCTTCATGATGGAGAAATCATGGAGGCGCTTAAGGTCTTCGCTGGAGAAATTCGGAAGCGTAATCGAGTTCGGTTACGAGCGATGATGGTGGCGCACCGATGAGAGCGTGTTTCCTTTGACTTACGCGCAGCAGGCTGTTAGAAGAGGTGCAACGCTATCTCAACCTACTCATATCGGAGCGCGGCTGCTGCAAGTCCGCGACCGGGGGATTCATGGCACTGGAAGTCATGGGGAATCGCACAGAGGCGAATGAACGAGTGAACCTGGGAAATCTCTACCGGACCGGGCTTACTCCAGAACAGGACGTCATCGTCTGGAAGACGGTGGGGTACCACCTGCTGATCATTTTTGCGGTGGCTCTCGCGGTGCGCCTTCCCTATTACGTGGACGGATTGCGTCCGCTTAACGATGGCGGAATGTTCGCGTTGATTCTCGATCATCTTCGTGTGACCGGATTGCGCTGGCCTCTATTCATCGACTACAACCATCTGCACATTCCTCTGGGATACCCGCCCCTGGGTTTTTACATCAGTGTGCTGGCGACCTATCTGCCGATGCAGAATACGCTGCTGGTCATGACCTGGCTGCCCCTGTTCTTTAATTTTGCAACTGTGGCAGCGGCCTATTTCATTGCCCACGAGGTGTTCGAAGATCCATTTCTGCGCATGTTGACCGGAGTGGTGTACGCAGTAATTGGTTGGGGCGCAGTCTGGTTGACGATGGGAGGGGGAATTACGCGCTCTCCGGGCGAGTTCTTTGCACTCACCACAATCGCCCTTTTCCTGCGCTCCTGTAATCAAAGAAGCCTGAAGATTGCGATGATTGCGGGCATTTTTGGCGGCCTTACGCTGATCACGCATCTGGAGTGCAGCGTTCTGATTGTGGTTTCTCTGCCGGTTCTGGCGCTTGCGTTTCCACGGCGGATTGAAAACCTGACGCGCATGATTGTTGCGGGCTGCATCGGTACCGTGGTCACGCTGCCCTGGCTGTTCTGGATATGGACGTATCTTGGCTTCTCGCCGCTGATGAACGCGTTTCATTCGGGATTTGATACGGCGCACCACGATTTCAGCCTGGTGGTGATTGTGATCGCGGGCGCGCTGCTCGCGTTTGCGGCGCGCTTTCCGTATGTGTTGTGGCTGGTGGCGGAGTTTGTGATCATGCGGCGAAACCCGAATACTCACTCGGTTGTGATCCGCGCGATCATTTTGGTCTGGATTGCCAGCATTATCGTGACGCTTGCTTCCAGATACATTCGCAGCGAATGGTGGAAGCGCGCGGTTACCGCCGTTATCGCCATCTCGCTGGCGATTCCGATGCTGGGCACAGTGCAGAAAAAGAGCGGGCGACTGGAGGACCTTCAGTCGAATCTGCGCGCCCAATTGAGCGTGACGGAAATGGAGGCCATGCAGGCTGTGCCGAACTACACTGCAGCCGACGCCCGATTCATCGTTCTTTCGGAGAGGACCGATCTTTGGTATGAAGATTTCCCGTCGGAGTGGTTTCCTTATTACTCCGGAAGACAGTGTTTGAACACGGTGCAAGGGCGGGAGTGGCTGCCGAATCGCGACTTCAACCGCGCAGCCCTGGTCTCCGGCAGCCTGCTCGCCTTGAATGCGTCGCCGAACTTCGACGAACTGATTTACAAATCAGAGCCCGATTACCTTATGGTGGTGCATCCCATGGACGAGAACCATGAGGCCATTGGGGGCACTTATCTGAGACTTACGCAGCCTACTCCGGTGTACAAGAATCGGGATGTTGAGGTTTTCGCCTTCGACAAGGCGAAGATACGTGCAGCGGCGGCAAAATATGCGGCAGCCAACGGAATGAAGTAAGCGGACTTCGGGGCACTCGATGGGCACTCAGCTTGGCCAGATACCAAGCAACCGACGCAGGGCCAGTAATTCTCCGGTGTGATACGAGTTGTGGTCGATCAGGGTGATCGCCTCATGCAAGAGGCTCTGCCCGTTGCCCCACGGGAATGGCTCGGTGAGTCCTCCAGTCTCCAAGAGGTGCACGATCTTCTCTCGATCTGCATGCACGGCGGACACGGCCTCATCCCAAGCCTTTGCGCTTGGTGGCACGTGCGCCTTGGGCCAGTAATCGTCGGGGAATGTCAGCTCCTTATACTTGCCATCTTGATTTCCGCTGAAACTGACGATGTCATGTTGCGCGATGCGAATGTGCTCCAGCAACTGCCAGGCTGAGTAAGGCAGTCCCGCTTTTTCGCCGCGCTTTTCGGCAGGAAAGTTCTTTACCACTTCTTCCAATTTTGCGTGAGCGTTGCCGCCCCTGAGCCCTGCAATCAAAGCCTTCCGCACGGCCGCGTCCGAATCTTCTGCCATTCTCGAGCCTCCTAAAAGAGACTAGATTAGCGCGGCGCGCGGGGTGATGCCTTGAGCCGCGGCGCGGTAACGCTATATCCTGAGAGCTCATGATTCGACTCGGCATTCTTCTCTCTGGACGCGGCTCCAACTTTCTGGCGATTGCCGAAAACATTCGGCAGGGCAAACTCAGGGCGGAGATCGCCGTGGTGATCAGCAACCGTCCCGATGCCGGGGGCGTCACTTCTGCCCGCGAACTCGGTCTTCCGACCATGGTGCTGCCGAGCCAGGGCCGCAAACGCCTTGAACATGATCAGGAGGTAGCGGCAGCGCTGCGCGAGGCGCAGGTGGACCTGGTGATTCTTGCTGGATACCTACGCCTGCTCTCGCCCTGGTTTGTGCAGCAGTTTCCCGGAAAAATTCTGAATATCCATCCCTCTCTGCTCCCGGCATTTCCGGGGTTGGAGGCGCAACGCCAAGCCCTCGACTACGGCGTGCAGTTCAGCGGATGCACTGTACACTTTGTGGATGAGCACCTCGACCATGGGGCAATCATTCTACAGAAGGCAGTTCCCGTACTGAGGACCGACGATGAGCATGCGCTGGCTGAGCGCATTCTGGTTCAGGAGCACATTGCCTACAGTGAGGCGATTGCCCTGATTGAGTCGGGCAATTATCGAATCGAGGGCCGCCGGGTGCTCGCGAATTCAGGCAACAGCCCAGAAGTAACCTCCGTCTAACTAGAACGAACCAATCCACAAGAAGGGAATCGTTCTATATGGCTGAATTTCGATTTGGAGATTATGAGTTCGCACGCCGCCAAAGAGGTGTAACCACCGCCCTGGGATTTCTGGCAATTGGACTGGGTCTTGGCGCGCTGGCTGCCCTGCTGATCACTCCTAAAACAGGCCGCCAAGTGCGTAAGGAAGTCCGTCGCCACTATGAGGACGCACGCAACGCCGTGGAAGGTCTCAGTGATCGCGCCGGAGATCTTTGGGACAAGGGCGGAGAGTGGGCCGAAGCTGCACGCCGCAAGGCTGAGCCTGTGACACGCGCCTTCCGCAGAGGATAATTTGCGGGAAAAAGATTGAATGAAGAGTGCAGATGAAAAGGCGCGGGGCAAAGCTCGCGCCTGCACGTCTTCTGCGCCCAGACTTAGTAGAGGTGGAAGTTCACTTCCATATTGACTTCCACGGGGACGGGTCTTCCGTCCTTCATCCCTGGATCGAAGCGCCAGAGCCGCGCGGCCTCCACGGCCTTTTCGTCAAGTCCCATGCCGAGGGAGCGAACGACGCTGATGTCGTGCAGTTTGCCGTCTATGCCGACGATGACTTTCAACACCACGGTTCCCTGCCACTTGTTCTTGCGGGCTTCGTCGCTGAACTCTGGGTCAACTTTGTAAGTAATCCTGGGAGCGCTTACACCGCCGCCGACGCGATAGGCGCCACCGCCGATGCCGCCGCCATGTCCGGGACCAACGCCGGGCCCTGTGCCTGAACCCACGCCTCCGCCAGTGCCACTACCGATGCCGCCACCGATTCCGGTTCCGTTGGAGAGCGGACCCAGCACCTTGGAGAGCGGATCGCCCATCTGCCCGATCTGCGGAAGCTTGATTTCAGCAGGAACCACCACGGACGGCGCAACCGCGAGTTTGGGAGACTCCATGGGCAGGACAGTGGGAGGTGCTATCTGCGTCTTGGACAGCTTGGGTAATGCGCCTTTGGAGGCCTGGAGCAGGTCATGCGAACCACCACCGCCTCCGCCACCCGCCTGCTTGTTCGATGGAGACATTACATACGGGCTGATATCCAACGCAATGCCGGTTACCTGCTTGATCTCGGGAACATGGGTGGCGGTCCAGCTTCCAATCCATATCAGCAGGGCGAGAATGGCCGTATTCAGAATGAACGAAACGACAAAGGATCCCTTGCGGACCTCGTATAGCCCATAGCCGTCTCCGAAAAGAGTGGGCATCACATCATGCCGCTGCTCGGTGTCGGGGGCGTGGGAAACCGGATTCTGAAGATCGGAAATGGACATTGGGTGACCTCAGTATAAATCGGCGTAACGTAGCTCCGCTTTAGAAAAACGCGGTCTGTCAATCCAATGCGCCCTGCAATGCGAACCCCTGTGAATTACGCAATCTGGGAATTGCACACCGACCTTAGAGAGTAATCACGCGTAAGGCCTTTGGTGCCACCGCAATTTCAGCCGGAGTGTTGCACAGGTATTCGCCATCGGCATAGAGAGCAATGGGCTCATCGCTTTCCACAAAAACCTGGCTGGTTCTGAGGTAGCGAACTCCCGACACCAAGACATGGGTGCCAGCATAGATTTTGTAGATGTGGCGCAGCACGCGCGACTTCGGCATGGCCGGCACGAAGCAGAGATCAAGTTGTGCGTCATCCATTTGCGCCCGGGGCAGCATCCTGATCCCGCTACCGTACTCAGGAGCGTTCCCTATCGCAGCAAACAGCACCGGCCCGTCAAGCCGCGTCTCCTCGCCGTTGCGGTCAAAGCTGTTCACCCGCACCCGCGGAGGCTGGTAAACGGACAGCGCCCCGAGGGCCGCCAACAGATAGCCTCCGTGCCTGCGCAACCAGCCTGGCATCCGATTCGCGCGACGATTGGTCTCCGCGTCCAGTCCAATGCCGGCGATGCCCGTAAAGTAAATGGTGCGCTGTGGTTCAGTGCTCTCCTCGACACGGCGCAGGTGATCGCGCATGATGAGCGGCCCTAGCAATTGGCCCGGCGCTATGAATCTTCGATCGGAATCGGCGAAGGTATGCGATTGCACATCTTCGGCCGGAGGCGGATCGGGGTCTGCCATGGGACGTACGGTTCCCATATCAATGGTGCGAACGTTGTCGCCGTAATCCAGGTAGCGTCGCCACGCACGCAGCGCCTCACCCTGGTTTGGAATTCCAATGCAGCGCGCGAAATCGTTGGCCGTACCTGAGGGAACCACGAGAAGCGGAGTCTGTGTATAAGCCAGTGAGGGAAGCACCCGGTGCACGGAGCCGTCGCCACCAAAGACCATGGCTACGTCTGGCATGTCAGTGGGCTCAAGCGTATTGCCTCGGAAGACATCGACCCGCGCGTCGAAGAATGGCTCTACGACGTGTGGCTTGAGATACGAATGCAGGATGGCCGCGGCACGCACGGGGAGATTGTACAGCGCGCACGGGAAGCAAGATGGAAAATCCGTGAGCTGCTGGACTTGCGCACAACCGCCCGTCTGTCCGCTCCCACGAAAAGAATCAGGC